>Ga0302288_1001481_pt1 | contig 15210 bp, 16 predicted proteins | sample III_Fen_N1_1_FD_194549 | JGI IMG/M metagenome (GOLD analysis project Ga0302288, IMG submission 194549) | Peat permafrost microbial communities from Stordalen Mire near Abisko, Sweden - III_Fen_N1_1 | ecosystem: Environmental > Terrestrial > Soil > Wetlands > Permafrost | place: Sweden: Abisko...
AGGGTCAGGATTCGCAACACTGACTTGGTTTGAAAATGAATTAGGCAACCAAAAGAACAGCAGCACGAATACCCTTTCGAACTACTGAAAACTGAGACTGACCACTTTTTATATACGTACCAAAATGGTGGCAACAGCAAGAAATACATCTGCCATAAAATAATCAGAAATGCCGGGTTATTCCTGTTTCACATCGGGTGGAGTTGTTGTATCTTCTTTTGGTCCTTTCCTTTCGGAGAGTATAAACAAGTTGTATTTGGTCGCATCGTCCTGAAAGAGCGATTTGGCGCACATACTCACCAGCGACATCTTTTCCCAAACCGCATTCAAATTATTGATTCGCATGGTGGCCATCCGCGCTCGCTCGTTTTTTGCATTCTTCTGAACAACCATTTGAGTGCCGATGCTATTGGCCAGGGTTTCCAGCGAACTGATTTGCACCTCGGTCAACCCTTTCGTCATTAAAGCCGGTTTGTATTCCGGGTTCGAAGCTGGGGTAAAAGTTGAGCGGAGCAATGCCGGAAGCTTAAGATGACTGGAGCGCGCCGAATTGTACTGGTCATACCCAAACACGTTCAGTATACTCCGATTGTTTGGGAACGCGAGCTGAACGTAGAGTATTACCGTCTGGTAAAGGTTTCTCCCTTGGTCCATCAAGGTTTCAAGCGTAGCGGTCTCACCCGATTGACTGGCTACCATGACATAGTCGGGAGTGATTTGCCATGCGGCAGTCGTTGATGCAGCCCATTCGGCGTCAAACGGGTCGTCAAATTGAGGGAATCGTTCAATAAAAAGGGATTTGTTGTCCTTGAACGAACCCAATAGACAATCTGACTGTTGCAGCATTTTCTCATCGGTTTTATTAAAGTTACGCCGCACTTCAACTGAATGCTTCATTTTTACTGAATTTAAAAGTGAATGGAAATGGATAACTATTAAACTATCAGAACAATATTGAAGTAAATTTAATAAATTTAGATTAAATATTCCATACGATGGATGAATATTTTTAAGCTATAAAATATCTTCTTAATCATGTAAATTTACTTCGTAAGTCTAAATCAGATCTTCGTATATCTGTGAAATATCTTCATAATAATGTAGAAATACTTCGTAGTTGCAAATAACTGCTTCTGATAATCGGAACAATTCATCGAATGAACGAACTAATCCATCGAACTAATTTGGTAATGTGTATGTGGGAGTATTTATCGAACTGTGTCTAATCTAAATCTACCCCGCTCTTTCGGATTTGTACGCGAACGGTTCAAAGTAGCTGTTACTGATTTTTGAGTTGCAACACATAGCCTAAACAAAAACAGCAGCCCGAATATCCTTTCGAACTGCTGTTTTTTGTTTTGTACTGATCACTGAAATCTGCGACTGAAAATTTTTTAAGCTCTTGCTTTTGGCGCTTTCAACATGCTTACCAATACAGTTGCTATAATAAGAAATATCCCCGCCATGATGTAGCCATAATCATAAACACCGGTTTTATCTTTTACAAATGCAGCGAGCATGCCTCCGAAAACTCCGGCAAAACCCCATCCGGTAAAAATCATTCCGTAGTTAACTCCCAGGTTTTTCATTCCGAAGAATTCGGCGGTAGTGGTTGGAAACAACGAAAAGACAGCTCCATAAGCAAGTCCGGCAACTATCGATCCAAAGATCAATAATGGGATGGAAGTATAGAATGTAAATGCGAACATGTTTACGGCCTGAATCATAAAAACAAGCATCATGGCCCGGGTCCTGCCCATTTTATCGGATAAGGCACCTCCGCCCAAACGTCCCAGTGCATTAAATATCGACAGGATTACAATCAGCCAAAAACCGGCCTTCCATTGAGCCTGAGCTTCTGCAATCTTAGGTAAATGGACAATCAGCATTAATCCCGCAGTTGAAGCAAGTGCATACATAACCCACAACAAATAGAACTGAGGCGTTTTAGTAACTTCACTCCAGGTAAAATCATTTCCCTTTGATGCTGGCGCTGCCTGATTCGGGGTAGCTTTTGGTGCTGAATCTTCCGGAGGATTTGAAAGGAACATGGATAACACGATAACAACGGCTATTGCAAATACTCCAAGAATAATAAAAGTGTTGCTGATGCCATAAGCCTTTAAAAGGCTGGAGGTAATAGGTGTCATATAAACTGGTGAAAGACCAACGCCCGAGACAACAATCCCGGTAATTAATCCTTTTTTGGATGAGTCGAACCATTTCATAGCGCACGGAGTAACGGACGAATAACCAAGTCCAATCCCAATCGATCCGATGATACCAAAGGTCAATATCATTGAAATCAGACTGGTAGAAAATCCGGAAAGAATTAATCCACCACCCAACATGATGCCTCCAAATATAGTGACTGGCCTGGGCCCGAATTTATCTTGAGCCCTGCCTGCAAAAATCATGGTGATTGCAAAAACTGCAGCGGAAACGGTGAAAGGAAGTGAAGCATCGGTATTGGTCCAGTGCCAATCGCTTACCAGCGCTTTACCAATGACACCCCACGAATACAGGGCTCCCATGATCAGATTTATGCCCAATGCGGCAAAGGTGATGATCCAACCCCGGTTGTTAGTCGACTTGTTCATTTTAAGAGATTTTTAGGTTCTTAAAATAATGTATAATAATTCGAATTTGCTAATATTGACTAACAATAATTTGAATTTGATACAACAGTGACGGATTCTCTTGTTATTTGATAGCAAAATATCGTATCTGCTTAACGAGCCTGTTTTATTGCTGACTTTTTATAACTATTATTTTGATTTAACTTAGTCGGATATTTATAAAATGAATCCAATGAGAAAGCTACTTCTATTTTCGGTGCTTTTAGTTCTGGTTGCCAGCGCCTGTTCGACCTTAAGTGTTGTTGAGATTAAGAATATTGAAAGACAGCCTTTTGAACCGTTGATGCTTCGCCCGGGTGTCGATCCCACAGAATTGAAGATAGATATCCTTCGTCAGTCAAATACTGAGCGAATTAATGATTCAACCAGTGAAATACAAGAAACTCCGTATCATCCCCTGGGTTTCGATTTGGGGAACGGACTGTTTTATGACCTGAACGAAAATCTAAATCTGAAAATAAGTTCGCTTTTAAATATTGCTGAGAACCAAAATTTCGAACTCGAAAAATCATCGAGGCCAGGAAAGAAAGGTGGAAAGATCAATTACCTGTATATGAATGATACGCTCCGGGTAAACTTTCCTCCAAAGACAAAAAAGCACTACTGTTACGACTGGGTGAAAACCGCCGATAGCATTGCTTATCGGTATAAAAACCATTTGAGCTACGCAGTTGTAAAAACTGATTCGTCGTTGATTTATAGAGGGAAACACCGAAAATGGAACGAAATTGTTCGGTTGGATTCCAGCCGGTTTTATAGTGGGAGAAAATTGGGTAGAGTTTTTTACGAGATGAAAGATGGGCAAATCTATCTTGGTAAATATTACCTGATTTCACTTAGCAACGATGCCAAAACGCTCGAAATTAAAACCCAGTCCCGTGGGAAAAGTAAAACAATATTTACGATGATAAAAAGCGCTGATAAATTATTTGTGTTTGATAAAAGGTACATGGGACTAAAGATTGAACATAGTAATCAGGGCATTCAGGTGTATACAGGAAGTAAGCTTATAACCCAATACAATCTGAAATTGAAATGACACCCATGTTTTTTTCTAATCCGTCTGAATTCAGGAAATGGCTTGAAAAGAACCATCCGAATGAACCCGAATTGCTGGTTGGTTATTACAAAGTGGGCACCAAAAAACCCAGTATGACCTGGTCGGAATCGGTTGACGAAGCGCTTTGTTTTGGCTGGATCGATGGAATCAGAAAAAGCTATGACGAAGAGAGTTATTGCATCCGGTTTACTCCACGGAATCCGAAAAGCAACTGGAGTGCGGTGAACATTAAAAAGATGGAAGAATTGATTCGCCGGGGACGGATGACTCCGGCGGGATTGGCTGTTTTCGAAAAGAGGAAGATCGATCGTTCGGTCGTTTACAGCTACGAAAATCGCCCGGAAAAACTCGATAACCTTCTTGAAACCCGATTTCAGGAAAATACAAAAGCATGGAGTTTTTTTACTTCGCAGACCCTGTCGTATCAGAAAACAATGATTTACTGGGTGATGAGTGCCAAACAGGAAGCAACGCAATTAAACCGACTGGATAAACTCATTGAAGCCTGCACGAGCGGCAAACGACTTTTCTAAAACAGAAATAATGCGGAAAGCTTTGGAAGATTTTCAGGTATTTGTTAAGCCGGTTGGCGCCTTATGCAACCTGGCTTGCAGCTATTGTTACTACTTGAAAAAAAATAACCTTTTTCCTGAAGAGAAGAGCTTTCGGATGCCCGAAGATTTGCTGGAAGAGTATATCGTTCAGCATATCAACGCCACATCCGGGCCGGTGATCTTTTTCTCGTGGCATGGCGGCGAACCTACCATGGCCGGATTATCTTACTTTCGGCGCATTGTTGAACTTCAGCGGAAACATCGGCCCGAAAACTGTCGGATCGTAAATGGACTGCAAACCAATGGTACCTTACTCGATGAAGATTGGTGCCGTTTTCTGGCGGACGAGAAATTTGTGGTAGGAATCAGCCTCGACGGTCCCGAAGATTTGCATTCGCTGTACCGATGTTCCAACGATGGAACTTCCAGTTTTGACAGGGTCCTTCGCGGGTATCAGCTTTTGAAATTTTACGGTATCACTACCGAAATCCTTTGTGTGGTCAACGCCGAGAATGTTGGTCGTCCGCTTCATGTTTATCGGTTCTTCAAACAACTTCAGGCCGAATTCATTACATTTCTTCCTTTGGTTGAGCAACTTACTTCAGGCAGCGACCTGGTTACCGCGCGAACCGTGCCTGCCAAAGCATTTGGTGAGTTTCTGATTGCCATTTTTGACGAGTGGAAAGCTTTTGACATCGGAAAGATCAAAATCCAGATTTTTGAAGAAGCGCTTCGAACCGCTTTTGACCTTGAACATACGCTTTGCATTTTCAAGAAAACCTGTGGCAATGTGCCGGTCGTTGAACACAATGGTGACTTTTATTCGTGCGATCATTATGTCGATCGAAATCATTTCGTTGGAAATATCCGTAAAAATTCGTTGCTCGAATTATTGGAAAGTCCCGTTCAGAAAGCATTTGGACAGGCAAAGCTTACGACCTTACCCGATTATTGCCTGAAATGCGAAGTCCTGAATATGTGCAACGGGGCTTGTCCGAAAGATCGTTTCATCGCTACTCCGAATGGCGAACCGGGTCTGAATTATCTGTGCGAAGGGTATCGGTTGTTTTTCAATCACTGCAAACCTTTTGTTGACGAAGTGTCAGAGATTTGGAGGAATAATGAACCTCTTAATAACAACTCGGGAAGTAAAGTAAATACTAATTAACCTATTCCAATACTACGAAATAGGTTTCTTTAGCCCTTTTCGACCATACAAGCGACCATTCAGTAGCCATACTTTTCTCTTGCTTCCTGAACAACTTGTTGATGGTTCAATACATTCCCATCTGCGGCCTCCCTAACTCCCTGGATAATTGATTCCTGAATTTCCACTGGTAAATCTTCCCACCAATCATCGTCGTTTTCTATCTTAAAAAGCTGGTCAACTTTTTGAAGAAGAGCAGGTTTATTTGATTTTAGAATTTTCTTAGCCAGATCAATTTTTAATGCTTGTATATCCATTTTGTTGCTTCTATTGGCTTTCAATTATACGAAATTTATTCATTGAACGACTATTCCAGTTTATTCTTGAAAAACTCAATGGTGCGTTTCCAAGCCAGTTCGGCGGCTTCCTTGTTGTACCGTTCCGGATTCGAATCGTTGTTAAAAGCATGACCAGCGCCTTCGTACCTGTAAAGCGTGTACTCGATGTTGGCTTTTTTCAGCGCTTCTTCGAAAGCTGGTATTCCCTGGTTAATTCGTTCGTCGTTACCGGCATAGTGCAAAAGCATGGCAGCTTTTATTTTAGCTACATCTTCCGTTTTTGGCGGCATTCCGTAATAAGGAACTGCAGCCGCCAGATCGGGCGAATTGACGGCTACCTGATTTGTCATTCCACCACCCCAGCAAAAACCAGTGCATCCAACTTCCCCGGTAGTTTGTGGATTGGTCTTTAAATACTGGACTGCCGCTATGAAGTCCTTTTTAGTGTCTTCGTAATCGAGTTTTTGTATCATCCCGATCGCTTCATCCATGTTTTCAGGAGTTCCACCCTGAGCAGATAACGCATCAGGAGCGATTGCAAGGAAACCTTCCAGCGCTATTCGTCGGGTAACATCTTTGATGTGAGGTTGGAGTCCACGGTTTTCGTGGATCACAAGGACTGCCGGAAATTTTTTCTTTCCGATCGGACGGGCGAGGTAAGCCTGAACCGCTCCGGTTTTGCCTGAATACCGGATGGTTTCGGTGTACAGACGCGGATCATCGGATTTGGTGATCTGTGCGTAAAGATCGGATGGCGGAAACATCGAAAAAGCCAGAACCGAACCTCCAGCCAAAGCGGCTGATTTTTTCAGAAATTCGCGACGGTTTGTTTTCCTGTTTCCTGAATCGATTTGAAGATCATTCATGTGTTGATTCATAATTATTCCTCCTTGTTATCGTAAAAATATCGCTTATCAAAAGTACATAAAATTACAATTTAGTGTTGTCGTATTTGCTTCGATCAAACGATGACGTGTCGCTTATTTTGGCCAAAAGTTATGTTTTTGAGGCGAAAAATTGAAATGCTGAAACTTTTCGCGTTTCGATTGTTACTTTTAAACCAAACTTTTGGTTTTGTAAACTTTAAACTTAACAATATGAGATCATTTATTGCCATCCTGATTATTTCACTTTTCTTTGCCGGATGTGTAAAACGGAACAAAATTCCAACTGCCCAAAGTGTAGCCAATCCCGCGATGCATGAGGTTAAAGTGGAAGAAGTTATACAGACTTCAGGTTATACCTATTTGAAAGTCAGTGAAAAGGGCGCTGAAAATTGGATTGCCGTTACCCGTCAGGAAGCCGCACAAGGTGAAACTTATTTTTATGATCAGACTATGGAGATGAAAAATTTTCAAAGTAAAGAACTGAATCGTACGTTCGAAACTATTTATTTCGTTCAGGGAATCAGCAAACAACCCATTGCTGCTAAAATGCAACAGTTACCTGCCAATCATGGCGGAAAAGTTGCTTCAGGAAAGAAAGACGGAATTTCGGTTTCTCCGGCCGAAGGAAGCGTTTCGATTGCCCAATTGTTCGCGTCCCGGAAAGATTATTCAGGTAAAAAAATCAAAATGAAAGGGCAGGTTGTTAAAGTGAATGAAGAGATTATGGGTAAAAACTGGATTCATATTCAGGACGGTTCAGGGAGCGCCGCAGATTTTGACCTGACCATTACGACCGTCGAAAAAGTAAAAGTGGATGATGTCGTCACTTTTGAAGGAACAATTAGCTTAAGCAAAGATTTTGGCGCCGGCTATTTTTATGAAGTAATCATGGAAGATGCCAAGCTCGTAAAATAAGGAAAAAGGAAATGAGGAAATAGGAAAAAGTCATTCGGGAAAACGCTTTAAATTTTTCTCAATGATTATTGACTTTTTCCTGTTTTTTGGAGGGGATCCTGAATTTTAAACTTCATTCTCTCCGCCCATTTGAACAAGCAATTGTTCTTTATATTGCTCCGAAAGCGGAAGTTTCTGTTCTCCGATGCAGATGAGGTTGCCTTCGATATGATCGATTTTCTGGAGATTAACCATCGTAGTCCGGTGAACTTTCAAGAATGACGAGCCTTTCAGCTTTTCCTCCCAGCTTTTCAGGGTACCATGCACCACCAGCTTTTTATCGGAGCAATGGAAGGTGACATAATCGCCGCAGGTTTCAATAAAGCGGATGTCGTTGATGGCCAACTGATAAATTCTTTTCCCGGATTTCACGCTCAATTTGGTTGGCAAAACTGGTGCAATCCGGGCATTGAATTTCTCGCGGGCTTTATTTACAGCTTTATAGAACCGCTCAAACGAAAATGGTTTCAGCAGAAAATCAACCACTTCCAGATCGAACCCATCAACAGCATATTGTGGATAGGCTGTTGTAAAGATCACCAGTGGCGGACGGACGAGCGAACGTAAAAAACTCACTCCAGACATTTCGGGAAGATTGATGTCCAGAAAGATCAGATCAACGGTGTTCGAATCGAGATAAGCCTGGGCCGAAAAAGCATCGGCAAAGATGCCGCCACAGCGCAAATCAGGGCAAAGCGCAATATTGTGTTCCAATATCGATTGAGCTGCTGGTTCGTCTTCAACTATGATGCAGTTCATACTTTCAGGATTTTGTCAGGCTCTTTTTCTTCAGGTAATCGCTGACAATAAACAGAATACCAACCACGATGAATGGGAATGTGATCATTAAAACGATCAGAAGGCTCTGTCCTACCGAGAAATGGTGGCGATTGAGGTTCAGCAAAAAAATAAGTGGACTAAAGCCAATTCCAACCAGGGTAAATATGATCCCGCCAATTTTTTCCCATTTCCAGGCCACAATTAGCAGTGCAATTAAAACATAACTTGGAACCAGATGGATTAAAAATGCCCCAAGCTTTTGTCCGATTGATGCGTCACCTTCAAATGCATCTAATGCAAACATGCTAACAAAGAGGATGGCCAAAACACAAAGAATTCTGGGTAACCAGTAAAGAACATCTTGAGTTTTTTTCATTTTTCAGTTATTTAGTGATTTCTTATTAAACTACTGAAGATCAATCAACATATCAAGTCTGAAAATCCCATTGTGTTCTGAATATTTTAATGAATGAAGTTCAGGATAAATCAAAGATAAACGTTTTTCAACATTTTTAATTCCGATTCCGCCATTCTCTTCAGCATTCGTTTTTTCGCGAAGGGCAATTTTATTTTCAGTTTTGAAATGTAGCTGTTTACCGTCAAATTTAATATCAATCGAAATAGTTCCAGAACTCTTGCCAATTCCATGTTTGAAACAGTTTTCGGCCAGCGGAAGCAGCAACAACGGCGCAATGTTCACTCCTTCAAAATTACCTTCAGTAGTAAGAATTACCTGGGTAATTTCCGGATTGACGCGTTCTTTCTGTAACCCGATGTAGGTACGGATGATTTCAACTTCTTTTTCGAGCGGAATGGTATCGCAGCTGGTGTCGTAAAGTATATACCGCAGAAAATCAGAAAGTTTCAGAATTACTTCGGAAGTTCGTTCGTCGTTTTGCGAAGCCATGGCGTAAATGGTATTCAGGTTATTGAACAGGAAGTGCGGATTAATTTGCGCTTTCAGTGCCGACAGTTCGTTCTGGGTAGCGTCGCGCTTTTCGATCAGCATCTGGGCGTAACGCCAGACCAGGAATAAAATGCTGGTAAAAATCAGGTAGGCCGCCATAATCAGGATCAGTTCCCAAATTCGGAAATAGGAAATGAAATAGATATTCGGAAATAATTTATCGATGCAATAATCGAACAAGGCAAAATTCAGTACGGCTGCCAATGCAGTTAATCCGGCAACATAGATAAGGTACAATCCGAAACGGCTTTTATTCAGAAACCGGTCAATCAAAACCTTCAGGTTAAAATATACTGCTGAAATAATGGTGAGGTGAAAGACCAATACATACAGGAAGTTTTTCACGAAAAATTCGATAAAATCTGCCACCTCTTTCTTGTTTCCATCGGGCACGATAAATTCAAGAATTACATATCCCAAGGGCATCAGAAATAGAACAGTGACCGGAATTTTTATCCAAAGCCAGACTTTCCTTGCCAGCCAAATGAATGGCAATGAACAGTAAAGCAGAAAAAGTGAATTGACGAGTAAAATTAAATCCCGTCCTACTTCAAATCCCTGGATGACACTGGATGATTCAACTCCGGGATTTAAAACTGCATTCCAGAAATTATAGGAAATGATCCAGAAAAGGATGTGCAGAAATGGAATAAGCTGTTTTTTCAGGTTAAATATCTTCATGACGATTTAGTTTATACGGTTTAATTTTAACATGGCAGGCTGGTCTTCCCAGTCGATAAATCGCTTTTGGTCAGCATAGCGTTCAATCATTGCAGTTAGTTCTTCCGACGAAGCCGTGAGTAGCAATCGTTTGGCATCCAGAACGTAACGGTACTTAATCCGGACTCTCTTATTCTCGATCATACTTTTCATGTAATCGGCTCCAAGCCACGATACAAAGAGTTGTTTGTGTTTTACCTGAATCCGTGCCAATGTGTGTACGGTAAAGTAGTTTTCTTTTGCCATTCGGCTGTTGTGGATATCAGTTATTTCACGCGGACTGAAATCGGCATACAAAACGCAGTTAATCCGGAAAAGAGCCAGATTAAACTGGTATTTTGCAGAATCGGGATTTTCCCTCGTGAGTTTAACCACATAGTAGTTTTGTGGCTTAAAAACGGTGGAGTCTTTCCCTTTTTTGGTTTTTACTGTTTCTTCAGAAATGGATCGGTTAATTCGCCAGATCGAAGTGATATCGGCCTCCTGCCAAGGGGTGTTGTTTTTATCGGTTGAATCCTTTTGGGATTTAATAGGATGTACAGTCCAACTTCCTTCAATTTCCGGAGAAAGAACAATATCCTTTTCAAGGTAAAACGGGTTCAGCGAGCAAATCATCATGAAATCGGAACATCCGGATATAAACAGAAGAATTCCGGATACAATGAGTAATTTTCTGAGTTTCATAGTAGTTGTTTTTGATTTCTGAATCGAATATCGGCAGAATAAACCCGACTGTAAACTTTTTTCGATGAATCTCCCCTTTTTTTCGATGGGGACGGGAAGAATGTTTTTTTACTTTTCAAGAAAGCCGTTATCTGAAGATTTCCCAGACAAGAGTTTCGGTTTTTCGTTACATTTGGAACTTGAAAAATCAACAATCGCCAAACTTATGATTACAAAAGTATTGACATTCTGCCTCATTTCAGGTCTATTGATGGGTTTTACTTCGGAAAAGGATAACAACAAGCTTGAAAAAAAAGCAAAGCGAATTCATGCCAAATGCCTGACTATTGATACCCATTGCGACACACCGATGTTAATGATTAAACCCGGATTTTCGGTTCGGGACGAACATCAGGCACCGAAAAGTCGGGTCGATTTGCCGCGAATGAAATCCGGAGGGCTCGATGCCAGCTTCTTTGCCGTGTTCACCTCACAAAAACCACGCACCGTAGAAAACTACCAGGCAACTTATGCGCTGGCCAACCAAATGCTCGATTCAATACATTCGATGCTGAAGCACAACAGCGATCTGGCCACACTTGCCCTGAAAGCTGACGATCTGGCTAAGATTGAAAAAACAGGTAAACGCGCTATTTATATCGGTATGGAGAATGGTTTCCCTTTGGCTAAAGATATTTCGCGTGTAGAAGAGTTTTATAAAAAGGGCGTTCGCTACATTACCCTTTGCCATTCGTACCACAACGACATCTGCGACTCGTCGAGCGACGGCAAGCCTGCAGAACACAACGGAGTAAGTGCATTCGGGAAACAGGTAATCGCCGAAATGAACCGATTGGGTATGATGGTCGATGTTTCTCATGCTTCTGACAAGTCTTTTTTCGACGCTGTTGAACTGAGCAAAGCTCCGGTGATTGGTTCGCACAGTTCGGTTCGCGCAATAGCTAAACACAATCGGAATTGACCGATGAAATGATTCAGAAACTGGCTGCAAAAGGTGGAGTGATCCAGATTTGCCTGCTCGACGAATACATCAAGGAACCAGATACCACAACAGTGAAATTTCAGCGAATGAAGCTGATTCACAAGAAATACAGGGAAGGAACCGATAAAATGAGTGAAGCTGAAAAAGAAGCTTTTTTTAAGGAATGGGATGAAGTGGAAGCCATGGATCCTGATAAATTGCCAACGGTGAAAGATTTATGCGATCACATCGATCATGTTAAAAACCTGGTTGGGGTTGATTATGTGGGTATTGGTAGTGATTTTGATGGCGGTGGCGGCCTTCGTGATTGCGCCGACGTGAGCCAGTTTCCAACTATTACCCTTGAATTACTTCGGAGAGGCTACACCGAAACTGAAATTCGGAAAATCTGGGGCAGAAACTTGTTGAGGGTTTTCAGAGAAGTGGAGAAGGTTGCGAAGGCAGAGAAAGTATTGTAGAATTGAAGATAGGCAGTTAGTTGAAACAACCAGAAATAGCAATACAATCGACATTCAGAAACAGTTTAACGGCCTGATGAAATGGCCCTGTATGATGCGGAACGATACCATTTTGATTGGGAAATTACCTCTGGGGAGCTACAATGTTAATTACACGTTAATTGATATCTCGAAACAGGCTCCACAAAACATTGACCTATCGTTCGCTTTTCAATTAGGAGTTTCGAAATAACCTTGCCTGTCCTTTTCGATACAAAAGTAAATTAAACCTTTATTTTTCATCGGATTACAATTTTTACAATCTTCTGCGTTTTTTGGGAAGGGGTTGATGGCCTGTTTTCTTATTTTGAATAAATAAAGATAAGTTGGTTTCTTATCAAGTGCCTGATTTTCAAAACATGATTATTGGCAGGAAATGGGCAAAAAAACGCCTGATTTGAATATCACTACTTAAAAAGCACTAATTTTGCACCCAATTTTCTAAACAGTTACATGATTATGGCAGAAAAATATAACAACTTATTTTCAGAATTTCCGCCAGTCAGCACCCAGCAGTGGATGGACAAAGTTACTGCTGACCTGAAAGGAGCCGATTTCAACCGGAAATTGGTATGGAAAACAAATGAAGGCATTGATGTTCAGCCGTTTTACCGGGCCGAAAACTTGGAAAACCTGGACTATCTGAACGGTCTTCCCGGAGAGTTCCCTTACGTTCGCGGAACCAAAAAGAACAACAACGAATGGTTAGTTCGACAGAGCATTGTTGTTACCGACTTGGCTGAGGCCAACAAAAAAGCCCTGAATTATTTGATGAGAGGGGTTGATTCGTTGGCTTTCGTATTTAAAGCATCGACCGAATTAACGGTTGTTGATTTATCGGTTTTGTTGAAAGATGTTAGTCTCGATGCTGTTGAAGTAAACTTTGTGGGCTGCTGCTCACGTAGGGCTTCCGAAGCTTTCACCGCATTCGTGAAACAAGGCGGATGGGATCCAAAAGCTGTCCGTGCATCGGTTGAGTACGACCCGTTTGGCAAGTTTGCGCTGACCGGAGTTTTGCGTAATGGCGCCGAACACGTGATTGAAAATGCTGCCAAAATGATTGCCTCATCTGCTGAACTCACCAAGTTCAAAACATTGGCCGTGAATGGCAAAAACTTCGGAAATGCCGGATCATCAATCGTTCAGGAATTGGCTTACTCATTGGCTCTTGGCGCCGAATATCTGACTGCTTTGACCGAAAAAGGTACAGAAGTTGACGCAGTGGCTAAAAAAATGAAATTCAACTTATCGGTTAGCGCCAACTATTTCCTCGAAATAGCTAAACTTCGTGCTGCTCGTATGTTGTGGGCTCGAATCGTGAAAGCTTATGGACCAAAATGCGATTGTTCATGCAAAATGAATATCCATTCAGAAACCGGAAGCTGGAACAAAACCGTTTACGATGCCTATGTGAATATGCTTCGCACACAAACCGAAGCCATGAGCGCTTCGTTGGGTGGTGCCGATTCAATTACAGTTCTTCCTTTCAATGCAGCTTACGAAGAAAGCAACGAGTTTTCTGATCGTATTGCCCGCAATCAGCAGTTGTTGCTGAAAGAAGAATCGCATTTCTCAAAGATAGCGGATCCTGCTGCCGGCTCCTATTACATTGAAGAACTGACTGCTTCCATCGCCGATCAGGCCTGGAAACTGTTCCTCGAAGTTCAGGAAAAAGGTGGATTCCTTGCTGCTTTGCGCGAAGGATTTATTCAGGCTGAAATTAAGAAGATGGCTGGCAAACGCGATATGAACATTGCAACCCGTCGCGAAAACTTGTTGGGTGTTAATCAGTTCCCAAATTTCACCGAAAAAATTGAAGGCAATGTCGATGCTTCTGTTTTTGCTCCAGCTGACCTGACTGCCGAAGGCGCCGAAATTGAAACACTGAAACCATACCGTGGTGCTCAGGCTTTCGAAGCGCTTCGCTACAAAACGGATGTTTATGCCAAAACCAACAAACGTCCGCTGGCCTTCATGATGCCGATTGGTAATCTTGGAATGCGTAAGGCCCGTGCTCAATTCGCCTGCAACTTCTTTGCTGTGGCCGGGTTCGATGTTCTTGACAATAACGGTTTCAAAACCGTTGAAGAAGGCTGGAAAGCTGCTCAGAAAGCTGGCGCTCAAATCGTGGTGATTTGTAGCTCCGATGACGAATATGCTGAATTTGCTCCTGCTGCATTCGAAGCCATTGCCGGAAAAGCCATCTTCGTGGTTGCCGGTGCTCCTGCCTGTACCGACGAGTTGAAAGCCAAAGGCATTGCCAACTTCATCAATGTAAAGAGCAATCTGCTTTCTGAATTATCGTCATACCAAAAACAACTTTTAAAATAAACACAGCGACACAGCGGCACAGCGATGAATTCAGAATTGACATATAATAAGTTGGGTACAAAAATTATCGATGCAGCTATGCAAGTGCATCGAGAGTTGGGACCTGGATTGTTAGAGTCGGTTTATGAGATTTGCCTGATTGAAGAATTAAGAAACAGAGGTCTTGAAGCTCGAAGTCAAGTTCGATTACCTATTTTTTACAAAGGGAAAGAATTAAATAAGGATTTCATTATTGACCTTTTAGTTGAAAATAAAATCGTAATTGAGTTAAAAGCAGTTGAGGATTTATTGCCGGTTCACGAAGTTCAACTGGTAACCTATTTAAAGCTTTCAGGAATGAAATTAGGATATTTAATCAACTTTAATGTTTCTCTTCTAAAGTTTGGCATCCGAAGAAGAATTAACGGAGAAATAGATTAATCTCTGTGTCACAACGTATCACCGAAAGAAAAAACAAACACGGCGACACAGTGGCACAGCGAAAATTAAAAATGATATTTGTTTTTTGATTTAATATTCAATTATCTCCGTGACACCGTGACACCGTGTTTTAAAAATAAAACGTATGAGACCAAATTTTAAAGACATAAACATCAAAACAGCGGCTCCGCAGCAGGATACTGCCGAATGGAACGCTAAAAACCAGATTGAAAAGAACTGGATCACTCCG
>Ga0302288_1001482_pt1 | contig 15147 bp, 12 predicted proteins | sample III_Fen_N1_1_FD_194549 | JGI IMG/M metagenome (GOLD analysis project Ga0302288, IMG submission 194549) | Peat permafrost microbial communities from Stordalen Mire near Abisko, Sweden - III_Fen_N1_1 | ecosystem: Environmental > Terrestrial > Soil > Wetlands > Permafrost | place: Sweden: Abisko...
AGAATTAAACGCCATTGCTTTGGGCTATGCCAAACTGCTGGAGGAAAGCAGCGCGGTGCTGACCGAACTGAAAACCGTTACTTCAGCAAACGGGCTTTCGATGAGCGATGCCGAACGTATGTCGGTGATAGACCGGATATACAATGAGGTGCGCGAGTACAAAAACCTGGTGCAGTATTATACCAATAAAAACATCTCGGTATCGTATTTACGGGCCAAAAAGAAAAACGACACCGACCGGATCATGGCTTTATACGGCTCTCCATCAGAAAGGTATTGGTAAGATGACACTGCTGGCAATAGATTTTGACAACCTGCATCAGATTCTCCGTAACCTGTATATGGAGATGATGCCCCTTTGCAGCAATATGATTGGTGTGGCAAAGGGAATAGCCGGACTGGGTGCTCTCTTTTATGTGGCTGTTCGTGTATGGCAGGCACTTGCACGAGCTGAACCCATCGATGTGTATCCTTTACTGCGGCCATTTGCCATCGGATTGTGCATCATGTTTTTCCCAACATTCGTGCTGGGTACGATTAACGCCGTAATGTCGCCTGTCGTTACCGGTACACACAGTATCCTTGAGTCGCAGACTTTCGATATGAACAAGTACCGGGAGCAAAAGGACAAGCTGGAGGAGGAGGCCATGCGGCGCAATCCTGAAACAGCGTGGCTGGTTGACAACCAGGCTTTTGACCAACGGCTGGAGGAACTCGGCATTTTGGATGCTCCCCAGATTGCGGGAATGTACATTGAACGTGGTTTTTACAACTTTAAACAGACTGTTCAAAACTGGTTCCGGGAATTGCTGGAGCTCCTGTTTCAGGCTGCTGCGCTTATCATTGACACTTTACGCACCTTTTTTCTTGTGGTACTGTCCATTCTGGGACCGATAGCTTTTGCCATCAGCGTGTATGACGGGTTTCAAGCTACACTTACCCAATGGATAACGCGCTACATATCAGTATACCTGTGGTTGCCTGTTTCTGACATATTCAGTTCCATCCTGGCACGCATCCAGGTTCTGATGCTGCAAAAGGATATCGAACAGCTGAGCGATCCGAATTTTATCCCGGATGGTAGCAACAGTGTGTATGTGGTATTCATGATCATTGGCATCGTCGGTTATTTCACCATCCCGACAGTGGCCAACTGGATTATCCAGGCAGGAGGTATGGGTAGCTATAACCGTAATGTAAACACAGCTGCATCCAAAGGCGGGTCTTATGCCGGAGGAATGGCCGGTGCCGCCGTGGGCAACGTATCCGGCAGGTTATTGGGAAAATAATAGCCCCCTCCAACCTCCCCCACAAGGGGAGGCTTTTAAAACACAGAGTCAAACATTATTTAGGAACCAGTCGATCCCCTTCTGCAAGTGACAGTAGCCCCCTCTCCTTTGGAGAGGGCTGGGGAGAGGCTTTTATACATTAAAAAAAATGGAATTTAAATCATTAAAAACTATTGAGACTTCCTTCAAACAGATTCGCTTTTTCGGCATTGTTTTTATCTGTCTGTGTGCGGGAATAACTGGTTATACCCTGTGGAGTTCGTACAGTTTTGCTGAAAAGCAACGTCAGAAAATATATGTGCTGGACGGCGGAAAATCGTTGATGCTGGCACTCTCGCAGGACTTGTCGCAAAACCGTCCCGTCGAGGCCAAAGAGCATGTACGCCGTTTCCATGAACTGTTTTTCACCCTTTCGCCGGATAAAAACGCGATTGAAAGCAACATCAACCGCGCCCTGTTCCTTGTGGACAAAAGCGCATTCCGCTACTATAAGGATATGCAGGAAAAGGGGTATTACGACCGGATAATTTCGGGGAACATCAACCAGGCCATCCGGGTGGACAGTGTAACATGCAACTTTAACAACTATCCCTATCAAGTAGTGACCTACGCGAAGCAGATGATTATCCGCGAAAGTAACATTACGCAGCGCAACCTGGTCACGCGCTGTGACCTGATCAACTCGGTACGCTCCGACAACAACCCCCAAGGGTTTACCATGGAGCATTTCGAGATAATGGAGAACCGCGACATCAGCGTAGTGGAAAGGTAGGTGCATGATGATAAGAAAGCTAATCAACAAAGTAAACGAGTATTGGGAGGACGGCCTGCGCAACCTGTTTGGCAGGCTTACCCCCGACCGCCGCGTTATCCTTATCGTGATCATGCTGATAACCTTCAGCGGATTATCCATTTTCATGACTTTTTCGTCGATTTACAACCTGGGTAAAGACCGGGGTGAAAAAATGAAGGTGGATCATATCGAAAGGCTGCAATTCGAATTGAAGAAAATGCGGCATGGAATGGACAGTTTGAAACAACCAAACAATTTTCAATATGAAAGAGATTGAACAAAACAATGAAAGTGGCAAAGAGAAAAAAGAACTCACGCCACAACAACGGCAAAAACGCATGAAGTTGCTCATTTATCCGCTGTTTTTCCTGCTTTTTGCCGGATCGATGTGGCTGATTTTTGCACCATCGACCAACCAGAAGGAAAAAACGGGGCAACCTGCAGGGTTGAATACCTACCTGCCAATGCCCAAAGAAAAAGGCATGGTAGAAAATAAACGGGAGGCTTATGAGCAGGAAGCGATCAAACAAAAGGAAAAAGAAAAGAAACGCTCTTTGTCGGATTTCGCTTATTTACTGGAAGAAGAACAATCAAAAAAGGGACTGGACCGACGTTCGGGAACAACGTCCAACCAATCGGATCATTACCAGAATCCGTCCAGTTTAGGGAACAGCGTTCAGCCTCAGTCTTTAGATAAGACTTCGGCCATCCGGTCATCGACCAGTGCCTATCAAAACATCAACAAGCAGTTGGGCAGTTGGAATAACCAACCGGCGACTGCGGTGGATGAGCAATCAAGGGAGAAACTAGAGAACCGCATCCAGGAACTCGAACGTAAACAGGAAGAGGAGGCGCTGCGCAAAAAAACAGGGGACGACCAACTGGAGATGATTGAAAAATCATACCAGTTAGCGGCAAAGTATATGCCGGGAACTGCTGCTCCGGGAGTTAATACTCCGCCTCCACAGGCCAATAAGGTTTCATCAATTCCATCTTCCGGAGAAAAAGTGGTTGCCCAACCTGTCCGGCAGGTAAGGCAAAACGTGGTGTCATTACTCGCAACCCCAGAGAACGACCGGGAAAATGCGGAACAAGATCGAAAGCCTCGAAATTCAGGGTTCCTGACTGTAGCCGGAAATGAAGAGGATACGGGCAAAAACAGTATCCGTGCCTGCATCAGCCAGACTGTAACACTGACCAACGGGAAGGAACTGCAATTGCGGCTAATGGAACCCATACAAGTTGGTGACATGCTGATTCCGACCAATACGCTAGTCACAGGCACTTGCCGGATCGGGGGAGAACGGCTGAACGTTACCATTACTTCCATCCAATATGCCGGGAACATTATTCCAGTGCAGTTACAGGTATATGGTACGGACGGGCAACCTGGAATATCCGTACCCGGCAATGATGCAATAAAAGCAGCAAAAGAAGTTGCTTCTTCCCTGGCTTCTTCAACCGGATCAGGCATTATGATTTCGGATAATGCGGGTTCGCAACTGGCGGCCGATTTAGGAAAAGGGCTTATCCAAGGGGCTTCTCAGTATATTAGTAAAAAAATGGGGGCGGTCAGGGTGACCATCAAAGCGGGTTATCAGGTACTGCTCCTGCCCGGAAACCAGTAAAGAAAATAACAAAAACGGTCTGTGGCCGTGCCACTAAAAATCCATTTATCAATAATTTAAAAACAAGTTTCAAATGAAAAGAATTTATATCATACTTGCCTTAGTGGTAAGTGCTTTTGCTGTCAACGCACAGGAAAAAACGAACGGCAGTAGTGTAAAAACTATGCCAAGTACCGGTGATTATTTTCAGGGGCTGACCCGTCCATTGACGTTCGACAAAATGATTGCGCCTTATGCGCTCGAAGTAACCTTCGACAAAACAGTACACATCATCTTCCCGGCTGCCATTCGCTATGTGGACTTGGGTAGTGCCGACCTACTGGCTGCCAAAGCTGACGGTACGGAAAACGTATTGCGGGTAAAAGCCGCCCAGCGAAATTTTTCAAGGGAAAGCAATTTATCCGTAATAACCGAAGATGGAAGTTACTATTCGTTCAATGTGAAATATGCCGACGAGCCTGTCAAACTTTCCGTGGAGATGGCCGATTTTATTCGTAACAACAAAACAGCGGATCATCAGGACAACACAACGTCGGTTCTCCTGGAGGATCTGGGCAATGAATCGCCTTTGCTGGTCAACCTGATTATGCAGTCAATCTACAAAAATGACCGCCGCGAGATCAAACATATTGGCTGCAAGCGGTTTGGCATCCAGTACACGCTGAAGGGTATTTACTCGCACAACAACCTGTTGTATTTCCATACACAGCTCAAGAACTCATCGAACGTGCCGTTTAATGTGGACTACATTTCATTCAAAATTGTCGATAAGAAAGTGGCCAAACGCACGGCGATCCAGGAACAGTCCATTGCGCCTCTAAGGGCTTTTAACCAAATGATGGTGATTAATGGTCGGAAAACTGAGCGTACGGTGTTCACCCTGCCCCAGTTTACCCTTCCGGAAGGTAAAAAACTGCTTGTTGAGCTGAACGAAAAAAACGGTGGGCGGCATCAATCTTTTGTAGTGGAAAATGCTGATCTGGTGCGGGCAAAAGGGATAAGCAAACTAAAAGTACAGTGAATGTAATTTCCAATGACTTCAGCTTGTATTGTATTTATATCCTTTGCTGGTTATATATGGCCTTTTCGATAATAAATGCCTCACCCGACGTTGATTTTGGGGATCGGAAAATTGAATAGATAACCATTTGACAAACGCCTGAAATGTAAAAATCAGGCGTTTGTTCTTTTTATACGGAATTTGAATTTTCCAGAACTTTGCATTTAATGCCCTTCTTTTCTCTTCTTCTTTTTGGCTTTATCTTCCACAATTATTTCCTCGGCAACGCATTTGTGGGAGATTTGCACCAATAATTGCTACATACAATAATTAACAGGCCACACATATACGGGCACTTCGATGATTTACATGCACAGATATCACAAGGCTGAGAAAATATATTTGATCGACATATCCTTACTTGGCGCATCCAACATAAATTCAATTAAATAAATTTTTGGATTATCAATAATAAATTTAAAAAAGTGGTATATATTTGATGATATTAATGTTAGCAGTTATTATAAACCAGCACCTTGATACAATGTCTGAAAAATTACAAATCGGTATTTATCAACTCAAAGACGAAATTTTAGAGGTAAAAAAGGGTAAAAAGCCTAAACTTGTAACCATTGACATTAACTTTTTATCAAAGGAATTTAGATCGAAGGGCTACAGTTCTCAATTGGTTCAGCCAAATCTTTCAAAAAATTTTGATCTGCATTTGTACTTTAAGAGAACTCCATCTGAAATCAAATGGAAAGATTTCATCGATAAAATTGCGGAATCGGATCAAATGATTTTGAAACATACCAAGACATATAGTGAAAGCTATATTCTTCTCTTGCGAAATTTGAGTTCTAATATTATATATGCAACAACCGGAGGATTTGGAAATACAGCCTTACAAGGTTTTGCTGAAGGGGATTTTGGCTTAGAAATACTCTCTAGAATTTTAAAAGCGGAAGACAAAACGTTAAGATCAACAAAAGAAAAGAACCTAACAGGTGGAATTCTAGGAGAAGTTAAATTCTTTAGAAATGATTATAACTTGAATGAAAATGAGAATTTTGGGAATTTTTATCAAGAACTAAATTCCTCGATCAACATAAAACTATTAACAACCATTTTCGGATTTTCAAAAAATGAAATTGATTCTGATTGTCTTTGCGTTGCAAAAAACTCATTTGCAATCAAGAAGTCTATTTCGTTCACTCAATTAATTACCATTATTGAAAAATGCGAGAATTTAATTAAAACAGTTACTCCTGTAGTTGAAATTAATGGAGTTACAAAACTTAACAAAACAAATAAGGCTTTAATCGCCGATTTAGAAGACGAACTTGACAAATCAATAGTAGCAAGATATTCGGGGAAATCAAGCAATATAAGCATTGAATTATGCCATAAGGACTTTGACAAGTATTTACATGCCGACAATTTCACCTTGGAATATAAAATAAATGGGAAAAAAATTGAGACAGAATACGATGAACCTTTGAAAAATATGGACAAAGTTTTATCGGATGTTAAAAGTAATGATTCAAATTTAAAAGTCTCAAAACTAAAAACTCTTTTAGCGAGTGCTCATATTGACAGTAGAGCCGACAATGGAGACCAACTTACCTCCGATTTATTAAGAAATCATTTTTACACCGAAATTACTTATAAAGGCAAGAGCTACTTTTTATCCGACTGCGAATGGTATGAGATTAAATCTAGCTTCACTAAAAAGCTAAACGAACAATGTCAGTCATTTATTGACGACTCTATTTTTCATAAAAGACTTGCAAAATGGAACTATCCGCATGAAAGCGAGAATGTTTTTAATGCAAAGCACATTGGTCGAACAGATTTTTTAGTGTTTGATAAATTTACTCCAGAAAATATTGAGGTCTGCGACATTCTATGTTGGGATTCAGACAATGTATATTTTATCCATGCTAAAGCTGGGTTTGATAATTCCATGAGAGATTTAAGTCACCAAATATTTATTGCAGCAAGAAGAGTGAAAGAAGACATGAAAACTGGTTACTTATTTATTGAAAAACTTTACGATGAAGTAAAGAAATGCAAAGGTCGTACTTCATATTTTATTAGCGCTAAAGATCAATTAAATAGCATATCTAAAGATGATTTTTTAAATTTATTTAAAAGTCGAAAACCCGTTTTCGTATTGGCTATTTTAGATACTGCTGTTATTCAAAGGGGGTTAGATAAAATTGACTTATTTAATTCAAATATTGCAAAATTCTCTCTAAATGAACTTATTAAGAACATGAGAAATCTTGCAGTCGATTTTCAAATATATGAGATTAAAAAATAACTACCGCAAACAGCCAGCAACTCGGGGTTTCGGTGCTTCGGTGGCAGAAAATTAGTATTTTCAATGCAACGCTTCGTTGGAGGTTCATCAGTTAAATCCTGCCCTGCGTTTAGCAGAGATCTTGTACACAATTTTGACAACCAGACTACACTTTAAAATCATTGAATATGTATATATCAAAAATTCAAATTAGTAATTTTAGAAACTTCAAAGAAAAAGAAATTGAGTTCAATGACGGAGTCAATGTAATCATAGGTCATAATAACGCAGGAAAGACAAATTTGATTAGAGCGTTATCCTTGGTAATAGACAACCAAAAACCAAAAAGGTTAGAAGTAGACGACTTTAATAAGAATGTAACTATAGCTGAATTAAAAGCATATCCACCTAAAATTAGTATTGCTGTCACTATTAAAAAGGGTAAAGAAGAAGAACCAGATGATTTGGTTACAATCTCTAACTGGTTGACAAAACTTGATAGCAATTATGAAGCTCTATTAACTTATGAATTCTTCTTACCTGAGAAAAAACATGAAGAATATCTTAAAGAAATTGCTTTAATAGCAGATAATGATGCTAATGCTATGGATAAAGCTTGGAAACTACTCAAACATGATTTTATAAGATACTATACATATAAAATATGGGGAGGAGACCCAATAAATCAGGCTACAGCGGATAGTGAATCATTGCAAAAATTTGACTTTCAATTTTTGGATGCAATTAGAGATGTTGAAAGAGATATGTTGACTGGTAGAAATACTCTTCTTAAGGAAGTCTTCGATTTTTTTATAGACTATGAAATAAAAATAGACGGAGTAAAATCAACTGACCAAAAGCATCAAGAAATAAAAGAAAGGAAAATACTTTTTTCAGAGAAGGCTGATGAATTGATTAAGGAATTAAGTGACAGAATTGATGCAGGGAAAAAGGAGATTCTGTCTTATGCGAAAAACACTGGAGCATCATTTAATAAAGCAACACCAAACTTTGAAGGAAGTGTTTCTGAAAATGAAATGTATTCAGTCTTAAAGCTAATTGTACAATATGAAACAGGTATTAAAATCCCAGCAACACATAATGGGCTAGGATATAATAACCTAATTTTCATGTCTCTTTTATTGGCAAAGATGCAAGTCAATGCAGATGTGGACTATTTGGATGCAAATGCAAAAGTCTTCACAACCCTTGCAATTGAAGAACCAGAAGCGCACCTTCATCCTGCAATGCAATATAAGTTCTTGAAATTCCTCAATGAAAACAAGAAAGAAAAGAAAGTTCGCCAAATATTTGTAACAACTCATTCAACTCATATTACTTCAGCAGTTTCATTGGATGAAATAATTTGTTTACATAACGAGGGCGGTGAAACTAATGTTGGATATCCTAAAAAGGTTTTTTTGAATGGAGACGGAACGGAAAATATTAAGAGCAAAAAATACGTTCAACGCTTTTTAGATGCCACAAAATCAGACATGCTTTTTGCTCAAAAAGTACTTTTTGTTGAAGGTATTGCGGAGCAACTTTTACTATCAATTTTCGCAAACTATATGGGTAAATCACTAGAAGATAATCATATTGCAGTAATAAATGTTGGGGGTCGATACTTTAACCATTTTCTATACTTATTTAATAGCTTAAAAGAATACACCATTCCAAAGAAAGTAATTTGTCTAACCGATAGAGACCCTGAAAGCAAAGAAAAACCCAATGGGAAGTTCAAAAAGTGTTACCCCTTTGAATTAAACCAAGACGTGGCTAAATTTGATTACCAAACAAATCTAAATGCAGATTTATATCCAGCAGGCAGCCATCCAAACATTACCTTTTATAGTCAGCCAATTGAGAATGGGAAAACATTTGAATATGAAATTTTAATCTGTAATCCCACTCTTGAAATCTTACTTACTGACTCAATAAGCAATTCGGATGAAATCAGAGATTTGATGACACTCTATAAAACAATAGGAAAAACTTCAAAAGATTTACTTAACAGGCTAAGCAAGAGCAAAGAAAATCAGAGAATAATAGATAGTGTAAATGTAAATGCTAGTTTGTCTGATGATGAAAAAAAGAAAGCAATTATAGCTTCAAGATATCTAAATTCAGTCGGCAAAGGCGAAAACGCATTAGAACTTTGTTATGTACTTCAAGAAAACTTGACAAAAAAAGGAACTGCTGACTTTAAAGAATTTATTGTTCCAACCTATATAGAATCTGCAATTGAAGAAGTATGCCAATGACTACAATAAATTCTGACACAATTATCTCTGATATTGAAAGTCACTTCAAAGTGTCTGCCGGACCAGGTGCTGGTAAAACATATTGGTTAGTAAATCACATTAAAAATGCACTTCATAATTCGGACAGGCTTTTCCGAACAAGAAAAATTGCATGTATCACTTATACAAATATAGCTGTTGAAACAATACTAAAACGACTTGGCACTTCTTCAGAACAAGTAGAGGTCTCAACAATTCATAGCTTTTTCTACAAAAATATTGTCAAACCGTATGTTTCATTTATTGCAGCGGAATTTGGATTAAATGTGACTGAAATGGATGGTCACGATGATATTGTATTGTCAAATTATAGTTTTTTGAATGAATGGAAAAGCCGGACGGATCAGCAATGGATTAAAGATGACAAGATTGTTGTTGAAGCTTTCTCTAAGCTAAAGTGGAAAATTGAAAATGGGGAATTGATTGTCAAAACAGATTATCCAATTCGTATAGGTAAGTATCCTATTAAAAATGATTCTTACTTCGAATACAAGAAAATGATGTGGGAAAAAGGATTGGTTCATCATGACGATGTTCTGTTTTTTAGTTTTCAAATTGTAAATAAATTCCCATTTGTAGTTAATATTTTGAATGCAAAATTCCCTTACATATTCATAGATGAATTTCAAGATAGTAACCCTATCCAAGTTGAGATATTTAAAAAACTGGGATTACTAGAGAGTAAAATAGGTGTTATAGGCGATGTGGCACAATCTATATATAAGTTTCAAGGAGCTGATTATACTCAATTCCAAACATTTTCATTACCGAGTATCAATGAATACATTTTAAGTGAAAACCGAAGGAGTAGTAATGAAATAATTGATACTCTTAACGATGTTAGAAAGGATATCAGTCAAGTAAAATTTAGGAATATCTCTATTTCAAAGCCAGTTATATTTATTGGAGATATGACATTGGCGTTAAGAGCTGCTAAAATTAAATGCGAAAATGAAAAAGTGTATACTCTTTCGAGACTTAATATTACTTCAAATGCAATGAAAGCTGAGATAAATAGCTCTACACTTGATTATAAATTATTAGAAAAATTAAGGGAAATTGATTCAAATCCTCAACGAAGTAATCTAATACATTCCTGTATTAAAGCAATTGCTTATGCGAAAGAAAACAAATTTAAAGACGCTATAAATGCTCTTGAAAAGCACTTTCATTATAAAAGGGATAAATCAAGAGGTAAGAAAAAGGCATTGAAATATATTACACTATTTATGGAAAAATTTGCAGAGTATGAGGATAAATCTTTAATTGATTTCGCTGCATTCATAAGAACTAATTTAGTTTCCGACCTTTCAAATTTCAGGAAAGGTGAGATTAAAGACTTTTATGAGGAAAATACTTTTAAGCAGCTCTATTTATGTGTATCTATTCCTGAAGATATTAGTTTGCATAAAACAATTCATAAAGCAAAAGGTGATGAATTTGATAACGTACTATTAGTTCTCAAGGAGGAAAGCGACATTAATTTTTTAATTGAACGGAATTTACTTTCAAATGAAGAACATCGAATATATTACGTTGCAATCAGTAGAGCAAAGAATAGGTTGTTTATTTCAGTACCGACCCTATCTACTAAAACTCAAATCCATTTACAAACATATTTTGACATTGAGCAAGTATAGAAACAGCGTACAATCGAGTAGTCGACTGACGGGATTGTAGTCCCGCCAGTGCGCCTCTCACACCACTTGTTCGTAGGGTTTTCGTAATTCCTGTATTCCATAATTTGCGGTATTGGTGGGCGGATTACTCCGCACAGTGTGTACTATTTACAGTACCTCCGAATAATGAAACTAATCTTGTCATATCAGTAAATTTTAAATGTTAAAAATGATTGTTGCCAAAAGGATAAATAAGGCTATCAGAACTACAAGGGACACCAGACAGGAAAGTACCTGACGGATGATTGAAAAACCCAGATACAGTCCCAAAAGCACCCAAATAAAGCTACTTCCCCAAAGGCAGAACCCTACTACCACAAAGACGATTCTTAAAATCCAACTTATGCTGATTGGAAGTGAGGTGAATCGTTGTTTCCTATTTTTTTCTATCCTTTCCATAATTTCTGACATTTTTTTTATGCCGTATCGGAGCCGGTCGGAGTTATCGTGTTTCAGGGGCTGAAAGAAGGTTCGTGTTTAGCTGCTGACAGGTTTTTTGCGATAAAAAACAACCCGAAGAGTAGCGAAGGTGTGGAGATTTTTCGCAAAACCCGTAGGGCGTGAACTTGCGGCGGCGTGAAGAACACGGATATACCTTCGCCTCTGTAAACCGGTTAACTCCGCACCGCTTTCCGGCACATAGACTGATGTGGAGGAAAGTATAAACCGGGAAGTATAGAAAAAAGGATAATGGCCATTTCTTTCGGTGATTTACCGGTGTTGGCATCACCCGGAAAACACCTAAAAATCACCGGACAAAAGGTGATGTGATTACGGACATGAAAAAGTATGCAAAGACAAAGCCTGTTGGGGCTGCCTTTGCATTCTTTTTGTCCGTAACCCGGAGATTCTTTCCGGAATTCAGGTCGGGAAGCGGATGGAATGGTAGATTATCCTGATGGGTAATCCCATGGAAGTAGCAACGACCGGAGAAGGAATGTATCGGAGGGTGTGAAAAAATTTGCTGAAACATATTAAATCACCTGACACAAGGTGATGTAACTACGGGCATAAAAAAAAAGTATGCAAAGACAAAGCCTTTTGGGTGTTGGGGGCTGCCTTTGTATTCTTTTTGCCCGTAACCCGGAGATTTTTTCCGGCATCCAGGTCGTTAGGGAATGGAATGGTGGATTATCCCGAAGGGTAATCCCATGAAAGTAGCAACGACCGAAGACGGAATGTATCGGAGGGCGTGATAGGATTTACTAAATAAGAAAAAGTTCTGTAAACGTTTAATTTAGAAGGCTTTTCCTGATTTATCGGTAAAGTGTCTTTTGCCTTTCGACCCAGTTGGAACAAAACTCGGCCCATTTACAGGAAGATTTAAAGATATTATGTGATTTAATAGCTGCTTGAGTTAGTTTTCATCTGCAATAAGGGACTCCTTTGTTCCTACAATATTGAACTGAGAAAAACATTTATGAATGAATAAAAAAAGGGTTTTTCACCCTTTTTATTATGATGCAACTGATACCGATAAATGTTCCCCTTTTGAAACATCAACTGACTTGAAGTAAGCCTCGTTGATTTGATCTGTTAACTGATCAGATTCAAGATCGGCTGATTCGATTACTCGAAACCAGCTCCAAAACACATCAAAAATTTCAATATCCGATTCGATTTCAGAATCTTCCAAAGAATCGATATAATCACGATCATACCACAAAACGATCTCCTGATAATCGCCAAAATCGTGATGAAACGTTTTAACAGCATAGTAAGTCATTGTTTTAAATTTCCGTGGAATGGGAAAATTCCGGTGAAAGTAATCCAATAGTACCCGCATTTCAATTTTCAGTTTGTTGTAAAATGCCGAATCACCCATCTGGGCAAATCCGTTTGATCCTAAGACTAAATAATCCATGATAAATTGATTTAAGTTAATTAATCGTTTGAAAATTAAATATTTGATGAAATCCATTGTTGAAAAGCCTGCTCAGTTGTCAGATCTCCGGTCACCCAAATTTGATGGATTTCAGAAATGATTTCCCAGGCATGTTCGTCCTGTGCGAAGAATCCTTCTTCCAGGTCAAATACTTCAACTGTACCAAGCGAAGTATCAATAACTCCACAGCTATATTTTCCACTGATCCAACTTTCGTTTAAAGTAATATCCATGATAAAATGCCGATGCCTTTCGGTCTTATTTGGGTTTCAAGCACACCCGGTTCATTAGTAAAAGATTAATTCAGGATAATTATGCTCTCTGTCTTTTGGCATTTTGTGATACAACTCGTTGTAACATTCGCCAAGTTCAAAAAAGTGCGGATGCTCGCTGATCCCGTTATCCTCCATGTAAGGACCTAACACCCAAAGAATGGCATCCATCAGCCTTTGATATTCCTCTATTGTCAATTCAACTGTTTCCATGATCAATCTTCGTTTGGTTTCATGATAAAAATGGCCGGTGACGGATCGTCAAAGTCGCGGACCTGGATAATTGATTTAAGGGTGACCAGTCGCATATTCCGGTTACCATCCAAGTCGGGATCCAGTTTCTCGTTAGGTTCCCAATCTCCTTTATCGGCAAGCACCACATTCAGTTTATACATCAGCGTTGATGAACCGCACGATCTGGCGGCAAACATGAACATGTACAACACGTCCCATAGTCTTCCGTCCAGATCCTGTACATTTTCAAAATCTTCCGGTATTTCCACGTATTTATCCCAAACCGCACGGGTCAGATAAACCGGATACTTTATACCAGCCTCTTTTGAAATCTTTTGGTCGACACGGACTAAAAATCCATCTTCCACAGCCTGTCTGGTGCTGTAAGTGTCGATTACTTCCCAATCTGAAAAATCATTCATTTTGTTTCACTGTTGCCCTACAGATTTATATTGGCTCCTGGCTCGCCTGTTAATTTGAACCCCACCAGATTGAGCAGTCCGGATTCTTGTCAACGGGCGAATGTCAGGTTTGAAGTGAAGCGAGAAAGTGACCGAGTGCGGAGCAAGCTTTTCATTTCCCTTCTGGAAGGAGAAAAGCTCCCTTGACTTTTCCGGAATGCGCAAATACCTTTGGTGAGAATTGATAGAAGAAAAGCTCTCTCTGTAGTTGGTCAAACCCGAAAAAAAATATGAAGCCAATAAATATTTAGCGAACAAAAAAATGGCCGAAGCCATTTTGATTACATCAGACCTTCGTCGGCAAAGGAAAATTAAGATTCAGAAGTAACAATCAGATGATCAAGTACCGGAATGTCGAAAAACTTACCAGCTTCACGGATTTTCTTCGTTAGATCTTTGTCGGCTTCACTGGGAACCAGATTCCCGCTCGGATGATTGTGACATAGCAAAATTGAGGTCGCAGATGCTTTTAGAGCTGTTTGCATAATCATTCGTACATCTGCGATTGTGCCACATAAACCTCCGGCTGAAATCTGGCAGTATCCCAATACTTTGCTATTCCGATTTAGGCATAGGATGTAGAAATATTCCCGGTATCAAGATTTGGAAAAACATTCTTTAAAACACCATAGGCATCGGCTGATGTTACCATTTTGGGTAATTCTGATGCTTTGTACTTTGGTTTGTAACTGATTTCGATTTCTGTCAAAGTTGAATTGTACATTGGCACCGGAGTAAATAAATTATTTTGCATTTTCCGCACCACTGCCCTGTGGATTTTTGTAGGCTGGCTCTCCTGTTAATTTTGAGCCAATTGCACATTGAGCAGACAGGATTCTTGTCAAGGGCGAATGTCAGGTTTTTGCGTGGGCATGGAGCTAAGTATGAGCCAGAAGGAACAAAAGTTGCAGGTAATTAACATGAATAAAATATAAAGATTTTGTTTTAAAACGAAAGGAATAACAATTAAGCAAAAAGTCCGGCAAGACTGGGCACTTCACTCCCCCCGCTCCTCTGGTTTCCCCTAATAAGCGCAAAATCTTATTAAAAACGATAGAACAACTGGTTCTGCATATCCTATGAGCAAATCTATGTTAAAGTTGCTATTTTTATTCTGTCTTTAGCGAAAGCCGCTTGCATACTGATGTTTCTAACTCTATCGGGATTCTGGCAAGAAGTGTAAATAGCCACTTTAACGGAGGGGCTATTATGATTTAAACAATGGAGGCATTGCGACCCCTTATAGAATATTATCAATTATAAAATTACACTTCCTAAAGACATTTTCAAAATTTAAC
>Ga0302288_1001483_pt1 | contig 15140 bp, 10 predicted proteins | sample III_Fen_N1_1_FD_194549 | JGI IMG/M metagenome (GOLD analysis project Ga0302288, IMG submission 194549) | Peat permafrost microbial communities from Stordalen Mire near Abisko, Sweden - III_Fen_N1_1 | ecosystem: Environmental > Terrestrial > Soil > Wetlands > Permafrost | place: Sweden: Abisko...
GGGTTCGATTTTTTCTCACAACTTCCTGATGAACTGGAGAATAAACTTGAAGGACGTGTTGACTTTGCCGGCTGGTTTGAAGGTTATGCACCTCAGGAACCAATTGCCCTACAAACTACAAAAGAAACTGCCAGATCAGACTTCTATTTTTATATCCTTCTGATTTCTATTATTCTTCTTTCGATATTGTTCGTGATGCTGAGAAGTCGAAAAGGAAAATAGTTGAACCCAATATGGAAATTTAAATGCCGATAATTTAGTCTATTCTTATGTTATTATTGTAATTTAATGGAATGGTAAAAAAGAAATCGGAAAATTTTTCAGGTTCTGATTCAAGCCAAATATTTCCACCCAGTAATTTCACCAGATTTTTGGTAATTGCCAATCCCAACCCATTTCCACCATATTTTCTTGTACGGGCAGTATCAACCTGTCGAAAGCGTTCAAAAATGGCATGGTGGTTTTCGGGTGCAATTCCTATTCCGGTATCTCTAACATGAAATTCAATAAACTCATCCCGAATTTTATAACCAATCTCGACGTATCCCTCGATTGTGAATTTTAATGCATTTCCAATCAGGTTGTTGAATATTTGTCTAATGCGATAAATGTCGCTTTCAAACCTGACATCTTGATTATCAAACGACTGATCAATGCGGATTTCGAGTCCTTTTAGGGTTGCTTTTTTGTTAAAATCATTTGTCAAATCTTTGAGTAGTTTTCTGGTCGATATTACCTCTTTTCTGATTTTCATCTGACCAGACTCAAGCATCGAAAAATCCATTATATCGCTGATAATGACAAGCAAATTGTTCCCATTTTCAATAATAGTTTGAATAAACTCATCCTTTTGATCCTGATCAAAATCCCGATCGCTTAGTAATTCAGAAAATCCAATAATACTGTTCAACGGAGTCCTGATTTCGTGCGACATATTTGCCAAAAATGCTGATTTCAGCCGATCACTTTCCTCTGCCTTATCTTTAGCTTCGACAAGATCTGCCTGCATCTTTTTTCGTTCCGTAATATCTTCCTTAATAGCTATGTAGTTGGTTGTTATTCCTTTATCGTTTTTTATCGAAGTAATTGTTGCCCATTCCCAAAACAATGTTCCATCTTTCATTTTGTTGTGTAACTCACCTCTCCAAACATTTCCCGACTTAATCGTTTGCCATAAATCCTGATAAAGTTCGTCTGGCATCATCCCTGATTTTAGGATTCGTGAATTTTGATTAATTGCTTCTTCTTTGGAATATCCGGTGACTTCGCAAAACTTAGGATTTACATATTCTATGTTGCCCGATAAATCAGTGATTATTATTGACACCGGGCTCTGTTCAATTCCTTTTGATAATTTTAAAATCTTTTCCTGAGCCAGTTTCTGTTCTGTTATATTCTGCCCAATTCCAACCAGACCGATAACCTTCCCTTTTTCGTCGTGAAATGGAATTTTTGATGTAAGCAACCATCGCTGAACTCCGTTTTTATCATAGAAATCTTCTTCGCGGTTCAGAATAGCCTCACCAGTATTTATAACCTTTTGATCATCTATAAATCCCCTCGAACCTGTTTCATTATCAAAAGTATCTAAATCAGTTTTGCCCAATACTTCTTCTTCTGATTTTGCACCAATAACCTCCAAATCGGCTTTGTTTGCAATAATTTTTCGACATTCTGCATCTTTTACATAGATTGTTACCGGAAGGTTGTCAATCAATGTCCGAAGTAATTTTCGTTCACGGATCAGTTTTTCCTCAACAATTTTTCGTTCGGTTATATCATTGATTAGCACATACCTGGCATTACAATGGTTGAAAATGATAGAATATGAGATAATCTCAACAGAGATGATCTCGCCGTTCTTCTTTTTGTGAGTCCATTCTCCGGTTCTGGTAGATTGGTAACCTGTCAATTGAAAATAGTTGATGAGTTTCAATATTTCGTCAACAGGGTGTATATCTTTCAAGGTCATCGAAAGGAATTCTTCTTGGGTATAACCGTAATGTTTTATGGCAGAATCGTTTACTTCTAAAAACGACAAAGTATCAATATCATAAATCCACATGGGTTGCGGATTATTGTGAAACATATAACGATACTTTGCTTCATTTAATTTGATTGTTTCAAATGCTTCCATCCGTTCTTTCCGAAGTTTACTCTGCTCCAAAGCATTCAAAACTGAAGATCCAAGTCGTTTTAACGATTCTTTTAACACATAATCGTTAGCTCCGGCCTTCATGCATTCCACCGCAGTATCTTCGTTAATGGACCCCGTAACAATAATGAATGGTACCACCGGATGATTTTCTCTCGCTATTCTCAAGGCTGAAAGTCCATCAAATGACGGCATACTGTAATCGGAGATAATTATATCAGGCTGAAACCGATCAAGTATTTCAATGAAAGAAATCTGATTATCAACCTGTTCGAATACAGAGGCAGGAAATATTTTTTTTATTTCCCTCATGTTGAGTTCAGCATCATACTTATCATCCTCGACAAGAAGTATTCGATAAATTTGGTCCATATTATTTAGTTTCCGTTATGCATTTACGACTATTCAAGAACTTCTGCTTCATCTTCAACAACATGTATCTGATTCGCGAGGATATGTTTTTGAAGGGCACGAATAATTAATTCCGCATCATTTGGATTGTCTTCCACGAGAAGTATTTCAACAGTGTTAAGGTTTTCCATGTCAGTTTTGGATGTTAATTTTTCCGTTTGACTTCAAATATAGCTTTTGTATTCCATATTTGTAAAAAATTTATTCGGTCAATCGAAATTTTTTGCATTATCAATTTAATCACACTCTACTTATCGAAATTCATATCCGTTCGTCACTTTTCTGTTCTTCATTTTAATTCATCATAGAACCAAAATTATTGTAAAAATGAGCTGCAATCTATGTGATTTTTGTTGCAGTGATAACAAAAGAGTGGCACTTTGGGTGTGTTTTGAGAATTGAAGATTGCACGTATAACCTGTAAGTTTTTATGAATGAGTGTATTTTTTTTTCTCTTATGAACTACTAAAAATGAATAAAATCAGTAATATTGAAAGAAAAAAAACAACACCATGGACGAACAAATTCAATTGATTGCTGAACGGATTAAAGAACTGCGCGAGATTGCGGGTATTTCGGCTGAAAGCTTTGCAAGTGAATTAAATATCGAAACCGAACTTTTTCGGAGTTATGAAAGTGGAAGTACAGATATTCCGGTTGGATTTTTATTTAAAGTTGCGCATCGGTTTAACCTGGAATTTTCGTCACTTTTACGTGGCGACGAACCCAAACTTCATGTTTTTTCAGTTGTACGCAAAGGAAAAGGTTTAAATGTTGATCGCCGGAAACAATATAAATACGAAAGCCTGGCTTATAACTTTATTCAGAAAAAGGCCGAACCATTTATTGTGACTGTTGAACCTGATCTTTCAAATGCTCCGCTTGAGTCGAACGCGCATCCGGGTCAGGAGTTTAATTATATACTCGAAGGAACCCTGATGGTTATGGTCGACGGGCATGAAATCGTTCTAAATGAAGGAGATTCCATTTATTTTAATTCGGGATACAAACATGCTATGAAGGCAATGAACGATCAACCTGCCAAATTTCTTGCCATTATCGTTTAAAACGGACGTTTGTCCATATACATTTATAAATCAAGATTTAGAACATTATGATACTCGATAAATATCTTTCACAAACAGAATTTAAATCGTATCAGGATTTTGCTGAAAATTTCCACATCCAAATTCCTGAAAATTTCAACTTTGCCTATGATGTGGTTGACGAAATTGCACGTCAGACACCTGATAAAATAGCCATGGTTTGGTGCAACGACCTCGGCGAAGAAAAGATTTTTACTTTTAGCCAGATGAAAACTTACAGCGATAAAGCTGCCAATTTTTTCTTGTCGGCTGGTATCCGCAAAAACGATCCGGTGATGCTGGTTTTGAAACGTCGTTACGAATTCTGGTTTTGTATCCTGGCTCTTCATAAAATTGGGGCTATTACAATTCCTGCAACCCATTTACTTAGTCCGAAGGACTTTGTTTACCGTAATAATGCTGCTGATATAAAGATGATCGTTTGCGTTCCCGATCCTGAAGTCATTAGGCATATTGAGGCCGCCGAAGACAAATCGCCTACGTTAAAAGTAAAAGCGCTGATAGGTGAAGACAGGGAAGGCTGGCTTAATTTTAATGCCGGAATGGAAAGCTGTTCTGATGAATTTGTTCGTCCGAAGGGAGCAGATATGACCCGAAATGACGATGTGATGCTCCTCTATTTTACATCAGGAACAACAGGAATGCCTAAAATGGTGAATCATAATTATATTTATCCGCTTGGTCATATTATAACAGCTAAATATTGGCAGAATGTTATGAACAACGGATTGCACCTTACGGTAGCCGATACCGGATGGGCTAAATCGGCTTGGGGTAAATTATACGGACAATGGTTATCGGGCAGTGCAGTAATGACTTACGATTTTGACAAGTTTGTACCCAAAAATATGATGGAAGTGATCGAGAAGCACAAGGTAACAACTTTTTGTGCCCCGCCTACGATCTATCGATTTCTGATCAAAGAAGACCTACGGAAATTCGACTTAAGTGCATTAAAATACTGCGTGGTTGCCGGTGAACCTCTCAATCCTGAGGTTTATAAACAATTTCTGGAGGCTACCGGAATCAAACTGATGGAAGGTTATGGTCAAACTGAGCTTACTGTGGCATTAGCTACTTACCCATGGATGGAACCAAAACCCGGATCAATGGGAAAACCTACACCAGGCTACCGGATTGACATGCTTGACGAGAATGGTAATTCGTGTGAAATAGGAGAGGAGGGGCAAATCGTTATTTATACCGATCAAAATACTCCTATAGGTATGTTCAATGGTTATTTCCGCGATGAAACCCTGACACAAAAAGTCTGGCACGACGATATATATTACACCGGTGATATGGCCTGGCGCGATGAGGATGGATATTACTGGTTTGTAGGCCGCGCCGATGATGTGATAAAAAGTTCGGGATACCGCATTGGGCCATTCGAGGTTGAAAGTGCGCTGATTGAACATCCGGCTGTATTAGAATGTGCCATTACTGCTGTTCCCGATCCTGATCGTGGTCAGATAGTAAAAGCAACTGTCGTTTTGTCGAAAAACTACGAAGCCAGCGAAGGGCTTGCCAAAGAACTTCAGGAACATGTTAAAAAAGTAACCGCTCCTTACAAATATCCACGAATTGTTGAGTTCGTAACCGAACTTCCAAAAACGATCAGTGGAAAAATTCGCCGGGTTCAAATCAGGGACGAAGACGAAAAATAATTACAAAGGATTCAGAACAAATACTTTGAGTAACCAAAAGAGGCTGAACGTTTATGCGTCAGCCTCTTCAACTTCCTAATTACAAACTAATTAAAAAAATTACTTTTCATTTTCAATTCCTGCTTTTTTCAGGAACCATTCCATCGTTTGTGAATTCGGACGTTCGATTGGAAGTCCGTACAGCCGGTCAAAAACCAACGAGGCCAATACACCCATTGAGCGTGAAACGCCAAACAATACCGTATAGAAACTTGTTTCGGAGATTCCATAGTGATGTAATAGCGAACCACTAATGGCATCAACATTAGGCCATGGATTCTTGATTTTACCGGTAGCTTCCAAAATTGGCGGAGCAACCCGATAAATGGCATTCACGGTATTAATGAGTTTGTCGTTTACAATATATTTTTCGGCAAATTGTTGTTGAACCGTAAACCGTGGGTCGGTGATACGTAGCACAGCATGTCCGTAACCGGGAACGACACGTCCCTGCATGAGTGTTTTTTCAATATAGGTGGCAATTTGTGAATCGGTAGGTTCATCGGTTTCGAGTTGTTCAAGCATATCCTGAATCCAATTTAGTACTTCTTCATTGGCAAAACCATGCAACGGGCCTGCCAGTCCAACCATTCCGGCAGAATATGAATAATAGGCATTGCTCAGGGCCGAGCCTACCAAATGAGTAGCATGAGCCGAAACATTTCCTCCTTCGTGATCGGCATGAATAACCATATACAAGCGCATCAGTCGTTTTACTTCAACCGAATCATAACCCATCATGTGGGCCAGATTACCGGCCCAGTCAAGTGTTGGATTAGGCTCTATATGATGTCCGTTGTGATAAATACGGCGATAGATGTAGGCTGCAATGCGCGGAAGACGGGCAATCAGGGTCATGACATCTTCGTACATGAAGTCCCAGTAGAATTTTTTGTTCACACCCGACCGGTAAGCTTTCTGTAAAACAGAGTCGTAGGCCATGGCAAGGATTGCTGCGCTGAACTGGGTCATTGGGCGGCTATTTTTGGGCACAGCCTCAATTACATCGAAAACATATTGAGGCACATGTGAGCGGGTAGCCCAATCCTTAGATATGTTAAGTACATCTTCCTTATCGGGAATTTCACCGATCATCATCAGGTAAAATAATCCTTCAGGAAGAGGTTCGCCTTCGTCATCCAATTTGGGGAGCTTTTCCTGCAACTCGGGAAGTGAATAACCTCTAAACCGAATACCTTCGTTTGCATCAAGCTTTGATGTTTCGGTAAGCAAGGCCGGTATGCCTTTCATGCCTGAAAGTACCTGACCGATTGTTACTTGCCCAAGAACCACATCACCATATTCTCTCCTGAGTTTTTGCAATGCAACCACATTTTTCATGGCTGATTCATAAAACCTGTTTTTAATATATTCCATAATATTTGGTTTTTAGTATTGATTCTGAGCAATTTTTTTAACTCAATTTCTTCTGAAGATTCTCATCCAAGGCATCCAGAAATTTTTCGGTAGTCAGGTAATTTTCTATTTTAAGGTCATTACCATAAACAATAAGAGCTAAATCCTTTGTCATTTTGCCACTTTCAACAGTTTCGATGCAGGTTTGTTCAAGAGCCAAAGCAAAATCAATCAGTTTCTGGTTTCCATCCAGTTTGCCACGGAAAGCCAAACTGCGGGTCCATGCATAAATCGATGCAATCGGATTGGTTGAGGTTGGTTTGCCTTGCTGATGCATTCGGAAGTGACGGGTAACTGTTCCATGCGCAGCTTCCGCTTCCATGGTTTTTCCGTCGGGAGTTATCAAAACTGAAGTCATTAGTCCAAGTGAGCCAAATCCTTGAGCAACGGTGTCCGATTGAACATCGCCGTCGTAGTTTTTGCAGGCCCATACATAGCCACCTTCCCATTTCATGCAGGCAGCAACCATATCGTCAATTAATCGGTGTTCGTAGGTGATACCTGCTTTGGCAAATGCTTCCTTGAATTCATTATCGAATATTTCCTGAAAAATATCTTTGAACCGACCGTCATATTTTTTCAGAATAGTGTTTTTGGTTGAAAGATAGAGCGGCCAATTTTTTGTTAAGGCTTGATTCATACAAGCACGCGCAAAGCCGATGATCGATTCATCAGTGTTGTACATGGCCATCGCCACACCATCGCCGGCAAAATCGTAAACTTCGAAGGAAGTAGTTTCGCTGCCATCTTCCGGAGTGAAAGTGATGGTCAGTTTTCCTTTTCCTTTGGTAACAAAGTCGGTGGCACGATACTGATCGCCAAATGCATGACGGCCTATACAGATTGGTTGTTTCCAGCCGGGAACCAAGCGAGGTATGTTGCTGATTATGATTGGTTCACGGAAAACAGTTCCGTCAAGAATGTTACGGATGGTTCCGTTGGGCGATTTCCACATTTTTTTCAGACCAAATTCTACTACGCGAGCTTCGTCAGGAGTAATGGTGGCGCATTTGATGCCAACTCCATATTGTTTGATTGCATTGGCCGCATCAACAGTTACCTGATCGTTGGTTAAATCGCGATGTTCAATTCCCAGATCGTAGTATTTTATGTCTAAATCAAGATATGGAAAAATCAGTTTTTCTTTAATTAATGTCCAGATAACCCGTGTCATCTCATCTCCATCCAACTCAACTACCGGGTTTACTACTTTAATTTTTTCTTTCATTTTTATAATTTTTTAACCACATAGACACATAGCTCACCTAGGAAAATAAAAACTATGTGCTCTAGGTGTCTATGTGGTTGTTTTTAAATTCAAGTAATTTGTTTGCGAATCAAATCCAATGCTGAACCAGCTTTAAACCAGTCGATTTGTTGTAAATTATACGTATGGTTCAGCATGATCGTATCCTTGGTTTGATCAGCATGAACGATTTCAAGAGTTAATTGTTTGCCGGGAGCAAATTCCTTCAGATCAATAAAGTTAAAAGTATCGTCTTCTTGAATTTTGTCATAATCGGCTTCATTGGCGAAAGTCAGTCCAAGCATCCCCTGCTTTTTGAGGTTGGTTTCGTGGATGCGGGCGAACGATTTTACGATGATTGCCTTTACGCCCAGATGTCGTGGTTCCATGGCAGCATGTTCGCGCGAGGAACCTTCGCCGTAATTTTGATCGCCCACAACCACGGTTGCAATTCCAGCAGCTTTGTAGGCTCGTTGAACTGCCGGAACTTCACCATATTCGCCGGTTAGCTGGCTTTTTACTTTATTGGGTTGATCGTTGAACGCATTGATAGCGCCGATGAGCATATTGTTTGAAATATGGTCCAAGTGTCCACGGTAACGCAACCAGGGACCGGCCATAGAAATGTGATCGGTAGTACATTTTCCTTTGGCTTTGATCAGCAGTTTGGCTCCGGTAATATTTTCGCCGTTCCATGCCTCGAAAGGCTGAAGCAGTTGAAGCCGTGATGAATTCGGGTCAACTTTTACAAAAACCGAAGAGCTATCTGCGGCCGGTGCCTGATAACCGGCATCTTCCACATCAAAACCTTTTGCCGGAAGCTCTTGGCCTGAAGGAATATCCAGTTTTACCTTTTCTCCATTTTCGTTGGTCAGGTAATCGGTCAACGGATTGAATGTTAAATCGCCTGCAATGGCCATTGCTGTTACAATTTCAGGAGAAGCCACAAAAGCATACGTATTTGGGTTTCCATCGGCCCGCTTGGAGAAATTGCGGTTGAACGAATGAATGATGGTGTTCTTTTCGCCTTTTTCAGCTCCAGGGCGCGACCATTGGCCAATACAAGGTCCGCAGGCGTTGGCGAAAACACTTGCGCCAATCTGATTGAAAGTATCGATGAATCCATCGCGTTCGATGGTAAACCGAACCAATTCAGAACCTGGTGTAATGGTGAATTTGGCTTTTGATTTTAGTTTTTTATCGACAGCCTGTTGAGCCAGGGATGCGGCCCGTGAGATGTCTTCGTAAGACGAATTGGTGCACGAACCAATCAGTCCGACTTCGATTTTGGTTGGCCAGCCGTTTTCTTTAGCTACCTCGGCCATTTTCGAAATCGGAGTTGCACGGTCGGGGGTGAATGGTCCGTTGATGTAGGGTTCAAGTTCGTTCAGATTAATTTCGATTACCTGATCGAAGTACAATTCAGGATTGGCATACACTTCAGGATCGGCAGTTAAATGTTCTTTTACCTTATTGGCCAGATCAGCAACTTCTGCACGGCCGGTAGCTCGAAGGTAGCGCTCCATCGATTCGTCGTAGCCAAACGTTGAAGTGGTAGCTCCAACTTCGGCACCCATGTTGCAGATGGTGCCTTTTCCGGTGCATGATAGTGATTGTGCGCCTTCTCCAAAATATTCAATAATTGCGCCTGTTCCACCTTTTACAGTGAGGATTCCGGCAACTTTCAGGATAATATCTTTTGGGGCAGTCCAACCGCTGAGTTTTCCGGTCAGTTTGATGCCAATTAACTTCGGAAATTTGAGCTCCCAGGCCATACCGGCCATCACATCAACCGCATCGGCACCGCCAACTCCAATGGCTACCATTCCCAAACCACCAGCGTTTACGGTATGCGAATCGGTTCCGACCATCATTCCACCCGGGAATGCATAATTTTCGAGCACTACCTGATGGATGATTCCGGCACCGGGTTTCCAAAAGCCGATTCCGTACTTATTTGAAACCGATTCCAAAAAATCATAAACTTCCTTATTGATTTTAATGGCATCATTCAAATCGGCCAACCCATTTTTGCTAGCCTGAATCAGGTGGTCGCAATGTACCGTTGAAGGCACCGCAGTTTTACTTTTTCCTGAATTCATGAATTGCAGCAAAGCCATTTGAGCTGTGGCATCCTGCATGGCAACCCGATCGGGGGCGAAATCCACATAATCAGCTCCACGCTTAAAATCGAGCAATGGCTGATCCTGATGCAAGTGGGCATACAAAATTTTCTCTGAAAGGGTTAATGGCTTGTTTAAGTGCTTGTTAATCTTGGCTATCCTTTCACTTAACGACTGATAGTTCTTCTTTATTAATTCCAGATCAAACATAATATATGTATTTTTTTTATTCCAGATAATTTGACTTGCTAGAATAAAATATTTAACAAAGCCATTTCTGATTTGTTTTTCGAAAGGTCTCGAATATATCAAAAAACATCAGATAAATCAGATAGATCTGTTACAGTTCGATCTATGCCAGATTGGGCCCTTTTGCTTGATTTTGACTGTAACTGTTTGAAAATAATAAAGTTGTAATATTGTAGACAGCTTAATACCTATTATAGAATTACAAATCTCAAATCTCAAAATTCAAGCTGAATAATGGTATCAATCGGTTTTTTCTTCAAATCAGGAATATTCTGAATGTTGGATCGTTTTTCGTATTGGGTAATCGTGTTTTTTTTATCGTTCATGATCCATTCGGCAATATCCAGATTTCCATCACCAGCTAGTTGTCAGTAGATTCTTCAATGAATATTCGATCTGGAATAGAAAAGAAGATATATCGGATGCATAAATAATTAATCTTTTTTATGAACAACAGTTGAGGTTCGTTAATTGATGAATTTGAATTAAAAACGTTTAATGTTTTTAATGATTTTTTTTGTAAAGTGATTTATAACAACGAGTTGTAAATATGGATTTGTTCGATATATAAAATGCATTTTTGGCAGGACCATACTCTTTTTTATAATTTAGAACATGAGTTTGTAACATACCTTACGGTGTTTGTTAACATTAATTAATTTTTTCTCATTTCTTTTTATTAATTTTGGTGAAATAAGATTGGAAAATACTTAAAAAGAGAAAGATGGAAGATTTTAACAAGAATGAGGAAGGACTGGGAAATGATAGTAAATTTAGAGAAGAAATTTACTCTGTTTCTGTTAGAGCTGGAAAAAGGACTTATTTTTTCGATGTAAAATCAACGAGAAGAGATGAGTTTTATCTGACCATTACTGAAAGTAAGAAACGATTTGAACTGGATGGAAACTTTCATTTTGAAAAACACAAAATTTTTCTTTACAAAGAAGATTTTGAAAAATTTACAGAAGGGTTACAAGAAGTAATGACCTTCATCGATCAAAATCAGCAAGACGAATATCTAAGTCAAGTTGATGAAGATTTAAGTGGTTCTGATGAAAAGGTTCTTGAAGAGGTTAGTTTTTCAAAAGACTATACCAAACTGGAGTTTGATGATTTAAACTCCTAATTGCTTTATTTCCAACATTTATTTCTAAAGGAAAAACGAAAAGCATCTTTTTTCCCTCAATCTTTTGTTTTTATTCAAAAGAAATTATTGATTTCACTGCCAATTCTTATCACTCTATATGCACGAATCTTTCATTCGCATTGATATAACCAACACAATGATAAATAAATAGAAATGGCGACTGATTAGTCGCCATTTCTATTTTCTAAATCATCCTATTTTATGAGATTGCCATCCCCATCGATGAGTTTTATTTCATAACCTAGCTCTTTCAACGATGATTCTATTTTTGAACGATCTCCAACTACAATCCAGGCAAGTTGTTCTGGCTTAATTACTTTACCTGCCATTTCCTGAATTTCTTTAACTTGAAGCGCCTTTAATTTAGAGGCGTAATCCTGAAAATAGTTATCTTTCAACTTATAACGGACAATTTCGTTAATTGCGCCTGTAACAGCTCCCATGGTTTCGTAACTTCCGGGGATTTGAAGTAATTCGTTATTCTGACTTTTTTGGAACTCAGCAGAAGTTGCCGGATTATTTCCGCAGTATCCACTCAGTTCTTTGTAGATTTCCTGTATGGTTTCCTTTGTTTTATCAGATTGTACCTGAGTGTAGGTGATAAAGGGCCGTTGACCTTTTGCCGGATATACAAACGATCCGGCGCCATAACTCCAATGTTTATCTTCGCGAATGTTCATGTTAATGCGTGAAGTGAAATCGCCTCCAATTATACTGTTCATAATCGATACCGAGGCTTCATTTAATTGTCCGAATGGTTCGGTAATGTTTCCGGTTAATACCAGAGATTGAATAGAACCAGGACGATCCATCAGATATAATACTGATTTAGCCGGAAGCTTTACTTCAGAAATACTTTTCTTTGGAACGGAACTACTCTTCCAGCCTTTAAGAAGCTTTTCAAGTTTTGGTTTGAGAACATCCATTGTTATATCTCCAACAACGACTAATGTTACATTATTAGGAGTTATCCATGATTGATAGAACTTTACAAGTTTATCGCGTGTAATTCCTTGTACTGTTGATTCAAAACCTGATCCGGTAAAAGGAGCTCCATAGGCGTGGCTTTCACCGTACAGAAACTTGGGCAGGATGCGAAAAGCAATTCCGGTTGGTTGTGTCTTTTCTATCTGAATGGATACCAGCTGTTCTTTTTTCAACCGGTCGAGGTCGGCTTGTGGAAACGTTGGATTCAGAATTACATCAGAAAAAATTTCGAGTGAAGGATCGAGATTTTGTTTTAACGTATTTAATGAAATAAACGATTGGTCAAGATTCGATCCGGTAGTAAGGCGCGATCCGAGTCGATCTAGTTCTTCGCTGATTTGTAACGCATTCCTGGATGTTGTTCCTTCATCAATCATATTCATGGCCAGCTTGGCTGTACCTGGGACTGCAAATTGATCGGCGGCATAACCGGCATCAAACGATAGCATCAAACTGATTGCAGGAATCGTTGACCGTTGGGCTAATATTATTGGCAAACCGTTGGAAAGGGTCGCACGCTGAAATTGGGGGAAAATTAGATCAGGAGCCGTTCCCGTTTCCGGAACTTTAGAGCGATCGACATCAGCTGTTGTGGCTTTTGCCTCGGTAAATGGCCGGACTTCCAACACATATTGTCCATCACTCAGCCATTCTTTTGAAACTTGTTGCAAATCAGTAGGTTTTGCCTCATTCATTTCTTTTAGCCAAGCTTTATAATTATCGGCGCTACCAAAAAAAGTTTCATTGCTGGCCAGAATATCTGATTTCCCGCCGAATCCACCAACTCGCTCCAGTCCTCTGACAAACGAAGCATAGTTCCGTATTTTAACTACTGCTAACTCATCTTCGGTTGGCCCTGATTGAAGAAATTTAGCAAGCTCTTCATCAACGGCACTTTCAACTTTTGATGGTTCGATACCGGGTTTAACATCGGCTTCAATCGTAAAAAGACTTCCAATCTCACGTTTATCGACATAACAATATACCGATGTAGCTATTTGTTGATCGTAAACCAAGCGCTTATATAAACGGGAAGTTTTACCTGAAGCCATTACATCACTTACCATGTCGAGGTAGGTAAAATCTTTTGTTCCGTCCTGAGGAATATTCCATACTTTATAAATACGCTCTTGTGGAACACGGTCCTGCATTATTTCGCGTTGAATGCCACTGCGTTTTGCTGGCCATGCCTGGTATTTTGCAATGGGTGGGCCAGCCTGCAAACCTCCAAAATATTTTTTCACTTTTTCCAGAGCTTCGGTTGTATTTACGTCACCAGCCACGACTAACGTAGCATTATTTGGGCCATAATAGGTTTTAAACCATTCTTTTACATCTTCTAAAGAGGCAGCATTCAAATCGTCCATCGAACCAATGACTGTCCATGAATAAGGATGCCCGGCAGGATAAGTGCTCTTTGTCATGTGTTCTTCGACTAAACCATAAGGCTCATTTTCGCCCTGACGCTTTTCGTTTTGAACCACACCTCTTTGTTCATCAAGTTTCGATTGAGTGATTGCATTTACCATATACCCCATACGATCGCTTTCGAGCCACAAAACCTGATCAAATGCCGAAATTGGGACTGTTTCAAAATAATTTGTCCGGTCATTACTGGTTGTGCCATTCAAGTCGGTTGCTCCGATCTTGTCGAGAGCTTTAAAATAATCGTCATTAAAATGTTCGCTTCCATTAAACATCAGGTGTTCGAATAAATGTGCAAAACCGGTACGTCCCGGTTTCTCGTTTTTCGATCCAACATGGTACCAAATGTTTATGGCAACGACTGGCGCTTTGTGGTCTTCATGGATCAAAACTGTTAATCCATTGTCGAGAACAAACTTTTTGTATGGAATATCAATATCAGAAATTGAGCTTCCTCCCTGAGCTTTTAGCATGAAGCTAAACCCGGTTAGCATCCATGCAATTGTCAATAACGAAATTGTTTTCATGAGATAAATGGTTAATTTTTAATATAAATGCTTGATTAATTAATTGTTATTTAAGTTTTGTTCAAAGATTGCTGCCCAATTTAGGCTTCGATTCGAATATTTGAGTATCCAGAAGTGAAAGGATCATAAACAAATACAATCAAATTTAAACACTTTCAGGTTAACACAAGCAAAGTATTTCGATTTTTATTGAAGAAAATTGAATGAAATCAATCTGTGAAGAGGACAAAATGGTAAAAACGAAAAAGGATTATCAAAATTTGATAATCCTTTAGTTCCAATTTTAGTTTAGTTCGATCGGAAAATAGATATTGGTTAAAAGAGAAAAGGTTTCAATTATTTTTCTAATGCGATGCTAATATAATAGTTATTTTATAACTCTTTTTAAGATTATTTAAGAATTTATCAATGTTGGATTTTTCTCTTTTTTTATCAATCTGTAATAGTCTGTATTTCAGATATTCTATTTTTTGAATATGTTTTATAATATCAAACTTATTTCTTCAGTTTAAGGCAGGTAAATGGTGAAATCCTTGCTTTATCCATAAAGCAGGTCGTTTTGATTTCTATTTTCAAGAAAAAAAGCTGGCGGTTTTTTGATGAAAATGTCTTTTCTGATGATTGGCTGACTTATTTTTTTTA
>Ga0302288_1001486_pt1 | contig 15125 bp, 9 predicted proteins | sample III_Fen_N1_1_FD_194549 | JGI IMG/M metagenome (GOLD analysis project Ga0302288, IMG submission 194549) | Peat permafrost microbial communities from Stordalen Mire near Abisko, Sweden - III_Fen_N1_1 | ecosystem: Environmental > Terrestrial > Soil > Wetlands > Permafrost | place: Sweden: Abisko...
TACAGTCAGGAAATGATTCTACTTTTAAATGTATAAGTAATGATTATTTTGTCATCGTAAAAGATTCGAATGAGATTAAAGCTACATCAGAAATCATCAATCTTCCTCAACCGAATAAACTGACTGCAACTATCAACACTACAGATGTATCTGAAACAAGTGAAAATGATGGATCGCTCGAAGCAATAGTTACCGGAGGAACTCCTCCATACAAATATCTATGTAATAAAATTGAAACTACTGCCATTACAGATGGTCTTAAAGCGGGAATTTATGATGTTTTAGTTACAGATTTAAATCTATGTTCTGTAGAGGTAAAGGATATAAAAATAAATAAAAACTGTGGAACCTATTTCGGCATGAATGCTGTTAATCCAGGTTGCACCGGAGGAACTGATGGTAAAATAACAATAATACCCATAGATAAAACCTGGAAATATAAGTTGGTCTATTGGTCACAAAAGGATACAATCAAAAAAGAAACAAAAGAATTTACCGGAGAAATAACAATAACGGATTTAGTGGCCGACAATTACACCTTAAAGTTGATTGGCTCGGGCTGCGAACCTGAAAAATACGTTCGATTGGATGATCCGAGTGCGATAAATATTAGCACTATTGATCTGACACCTGCCCGAAAACATGGGGCAGCCGATGGTGCAGTAAAAGTAAGCGTAAGTGGTGGTACTCCTATTGCAGATACCGGATATACGCTCACTTGGACTGATTCACAAGGCATAGTAGCATCAACTGAATTGCTAAGCGCTGATAAAAAAACGCTTTATAGTACTATTCAAAAATGTAAGGCAGGTGAATACACACTTCTTGTCACCGATGCGCATAATTGCACGAGAACATATAAAGCTACTATTAATCAACCCGATTCGTTGATTCTTAATCCGCTAAATGAGTCTAAAAAAATACAAATAAATGGCGAACGGGCTTCAGTGACAGCAAGCGCAATTGGAGGACAACGGCCGTACCAATTTATCTGGTATAAAATATCTCAAAATGATACGACGGTAGTGTATACCGATTTACAAAATGAAAGTTCTACATTAAGTCTACTTGCCGGCAAGTATTATGTAAAAGTAGTAGATGATAATAAAAATGAAGTAAGCTCCGGTGCCTATCTTATTACACAGCCTGATCCGATATCCATCCATTTTCAAGCAAAAGATGTAGACTGTTATGGAAGCAATACCGGACGTATAGTTGCTACAATCTCAGGTGGAGTTGCTCCTTATACGGTAAATGGACAATTACTCGCTGCAAACACCTTTGTGTTGGATGGACTTGCAAGTGCCGATTACAAAGTAACGGCTGTAGACAAGTATTCGGCAATTATGTCGGGATCAGCCAAGGTAGGTCATCCAAACGATGTAAAAGTGTCATTGATACAGAAAAATCCTATTTGTGCTGATAGTAACACTGGCGAAATTCAAATATTGCCCACCGGTGGAAGAGGATCTTACAAGTTAACGTATTGGTCGGATAAAGATAAAGCCGAAAAAGTCGTTTCCAATTTTAAATCAACCACTATTACAGGTTTGAATATGGATAAATACTATCTTCAAGTAGAGGATAGTGTTGGTTGTAAATCTACGAGCGAACCAATTAAAACAACTGACTTAGTTGACCCGAGTGTGGTTACTATTAGTTTTCAGGGGACAACTGCTGCCACAGGCTATGGTTTAGCAAATGGAACAGCAAAATTCAGCATAGAAGGTGGCACCCCATATTCAACACCAAATGCACCGTACATATTGAAGTGGTTTGGTGAGAATGGCAATGAAATAGAGCCCGGAAACATTTATAACAGCAGATTAAATGGAAAAATGTACACCGAAATAAGAAATGTAAAAGGTGGATTGTACTCTCTTGTGGTAAAAGATGCCAATGCATGCGTTGGTTCATCACCTGTAAAGATAAGCCAGCCCAATGCACTTCAGGTAGCTGTAAAAACTCAGAGTATTATTCATTGTTACGACGAAACCGGCAAATTAGAGGCAACGGCTCTGGGAGGTGTGCCACTCTCGAATACAGCTCTTCCTTATAACTTTAGCTGGTTTAAGAAAACAAGCTCAGGTGTTGATGTGGATCTTAACTGGCATGGTAGCAGTATCGACAATTGTAAAGCCGGTGATTATTTTGTAAAAATAAAGGATGCCAATGGAAATGACGCCAGTTCCCCACTTTACACACTTACTCAACCTGAAGCTCTGTCTACCATTTTTGAAGTATCAGATGTCTATTGTGTTGGAAGTAATTCGGGGCAAATAATAACTAAACCAAGCGGAGGTACAGCACCTTACAAATATGCCTGGAAAAATATGAGCAATACTACTAATAAGCTTGAAAAACTTACTGTAGGCACTTATTCAGTTACGATTACTGACGATTTAGGCTGTAGCATTACTAAAGCAGCAACCATTAAACAACAACCAAGTATGCAGGTGGATGTAAAACTGACACACCCTACTTGCGATAAAGGTGACGATGGGAAGATAGAAGTACTGCCATCTGCAGGACTCCCCCCGTATACTATTAAGTGGAGCGATGGGCAAAACCAAACATTGAAAACCGGATTAAAAGCAGGTGTACACGAATTCACAGTAACCGATAATAGCGGCTGTTGGAATACATATACTCAGACCTTGATTAATCCGGCGCCTGTGATTGTAAATCTGGGTTCGAAAGTAACGCTCTGTCAGGGGCAGGCACTCACTCAAAACATCACTTTGCCAAATGATGCAGGAGCGCAATACCAATGGTCTGATGCTGCCGGAGTGTCTCATCGAACTTCCAATATGCTGTTATCGGATCCGGGAACATATACTGCCACTATCACTACCAGCAAAGGCTGTATCGGGTCTTCGTCCATTATAGTAGAAAGAAGTGATAAAGTGCTCGAAGCTGATTTTATGATGGCAAGCAAAGCCGCTTTGGGTAATTCGGTGGAAATAATCAATATTACTTACCCGATGCCAAACAGCGCAAGCTGGATTATTCCTGAGTCGTCCAATGTCACTGTTGTTGAAAATACCGAATCAAAGTTAACGTTGCAATTCTCTGAGTTGGGTGAATACACTATCGGAATAAAAACAAAAGAAGGAAACTGCGAAAAGATGCTTTACAAGAATATCAAAATAGTGAACCAGTCGGAGATGGTTGATTACAAAGAGGGAAAAGAAGCATTGATCAAGAAATTTATTGTCAGCCCCAATCCAACCAAAGGTGATTTTAAAGTAGGGGTCGAATTTTCGGAAAAAATAGATGCAGTGCTTCTACTTATCGACTCCGATTCGGGGAAAATAATAGAGCGAAGGGAACTCAGCAATTCCGATTGGTACGAAGCACCTTTCAATGTATCGCTGCCGGCAGGTAATTATATGATTCACCTGGTTTGTACCAAAGCGCAGGCGAATTTCAAGTTTCTAATAAAATCCGGTGCATATTGAAATAGCTATTTATAATTAATGTTCAATCTTTTCTCTTAACTTTGCATATCTTCATGCGTACACGTATCACACACATATCGTTTCGGGCAGTAGTAAGCCTATTGCTGTTTTTTACTTTGGTGATAAATGCACCGGGGCTTTCGGCAGCTCCGGCAGGTAGCACTTATCCTGTGCAGGTCAACCCCATGCTTATCCCACCTTACTCGCTGTATCTGAGCGACTATTTTAGTGGTACCACCGAGCGACTGTCACTCACGCTTACCAATCGCGATTTACAACAGCCGCAGGTAAGAGTAAAGCTGCGACTTACCATTGCCTGTGCTTCGGGGCTGACACTTACCACCCACCCGCAAGCCATCTTTGATCCGATAGTACTCGATGCCGGTGTACCTACCCGCCTCACCATGCAAGAACTGGCACCCTACTTTCTACCCGCCAGACTATTGACTCAAGGCTATATGCAGGGTGGTAAACTGACTGAAGGAAATGTTGAATTTGGTTTTGAAGTGTTGGAGTACAACACCGGCAAGGTACTTTCTCAGAAAAACATTGCTTTTGGTAATATCATTTCGCCCAAACCACCCAAACTTAATTTGCCCATCAACAATGATATAGTAACCGTCAACGAACCCCAACAGCTCACGTTCCAATGGTCGCCGCAGTATTTTTCTACAGGCAATGTGGAGTACGAGTTTGTTATCAAAGAATTGATGGACAAAACAGCCTCACCGCAAGAAGCTTTCTTGTACTCTCGCGAGGTATACCGTACCACCACTACCGCTTCTGCCATCAACTATACCATGGGCGAACCCACCCTTGAAGGCAACAAACGCTACGCATGGTGTGTACGTGCAGTGATGCACGAAGGTGTTGAAACGGTAAACCGGTTCGAGAACGACGGCTACAGCCCTGTATCGGTATTCGATATGCGGTACGACTGCCGTCCGCCTACGGATGTGCAAGCCACTACCGAGCGGGGAACTATCACACTTCGTTGGTTGCCACAGCCCCACCACCTCAAGTACGTGGTGAGCTACCGCCGCACCGACTTTGATGCCAACACCTGGTACACTAAAACCACAACGAGTACATCCATTAACCTATCCGACATTGCTCCGGGGCAAAACTACACCTACCGCGTGGGTGCTTATTGCGACGACAATACACCGGTATACAGTGCTCCCGGAACTATATCCGTACCGGCTGAGGACACAGAGTTTTTGGCCAACTGTGGTAAAGATCCGCAGATAAAAATCACCAACCGGAAGCCAAAGGGCCAGTTGAATGTAAACGACATTATCATGGCGGGCGACTTTCCGGTTACGCTTACCAGAGTGAGTGGTAGCAACGGGACTTTCACCGGCGAAGGCTCGGTAAGAATACCTTACCTCTTTGCTAATTTTGCGGTTCGGTTCAGTGGTATTGGTGTAAACGAGGAAAACAGGCTTATCTCAGGGCAGATAGAAACTAAATACGATAAAACTGAGAATGGCATAGTAAATCTCGACGCGCTGGATCAGGGAGGTACGGATGGCAATATTAAATCGGGCATTACCAAAGCCAACAAAACAGTGGAGTTTGCGCTACCCGAAAAATTCACCATGCAGTACAGCGAGGAATTGGCTACTCTTACCTTTAAGTACGAAACCGGCACCGCTATTGGGAATGTGGATATCCCTAAAAATCCCGCAGGGAAACCCATTCTACCCCTCACGGTGGAGGACAAAAATGGTAATGTGTATGAAGTGCACGAAAATCCTGAGAAATCTACCAGCAGTACACAGCCTTATGTAGCGGTTAAATTAGGCAAACAAGAGGGTGAAATACCTTTTGGAAGTATGGATCTTAATGTGCAGGATGAAGCCAAAGCCACGGTTACTTTTGCCAACGATGCTTCCTCGTTGTATGCTTTGGACACCTGGCAGAATTATTACAGTTCGGTAGGTATCATCTCAGGTGGTAACGGCGACCCCAACAGCAATTTCGATGGCTGCAAATACGAAAAAATAGGTGCCAACTATTGGGTGAAATGGAAATACATCCCACCGGGCAAAACCGATAAAGTAACAGCCGAGCTACTTATAAAAAACGAAGCCAAGATTGATCCGGCCAAAGTAGTTTTCAAAACCAAGGCTGGAAAAGTTTTTGAAAGTACTTACAATGCCACTACGCATAACTTTACCATTACGCTACTGGGTGGCGAGGATAAAGACGGACAGGAACTGTATGCTATGCATCCTGCTACCGAGTCCGGCAAATACTGGAACCTGGGTAAGCTGGACCTGATGAGCTACGCGCCGGTGGAGCGCAAAATGGTACTCGTAAAAACATCGGCAAATGACAACACCGATGTAGCAGTCGTGCAAACAGAGCTAAACCGCATTTATAATCCGGTAGGCATCAGTTGGAGCGTAAGCACGGATAACTTTGAATACGACACACAAGCTCTATTCGATAAATCAAGCGGCATACTCAGTGCTTACAATGCCCAAATGCGTGCACTCAACGCAGCTTACACTGCTGCAAAAGGAACGATAGATACCAAAACAGCTTACTTATTTTTGGTAAGCCAAAGTTCTGATAAGAATAACCGCGAAGTACAAGGCTTTATGCCACGCGGTATGCAGTTTGGATATATCTGTAATGGTTGCCTTACTAACCAGAAACTATATAGCACTATAGCTCATGAATTAGGACATGGCGTATTTCGTTTACGCCACATATTTAGCACCGATTACGGAAGCACGGCTGTAGGTATGAAAGAAAAAACTCAAATGCTGATGGACTATGCCGATGGAATCAACCTCCCTAAGTGGCAATGGGATCAGATGTATGATCCGGCTATATTGAATGGCCTGTTTGATAGTGATAAGGAGGCGGAAATTGGAACAGATAATGCCAATGAATTAATCAAGAAATACGAAGAGTTTGCGGCAAATTACCCCAACGGATTATATTTGGCTTTGCATGGTTATACATGTAGCGAGAGTTCATCTGTCGAGAAGTTTAATAAAAGTAACCCTGAATTTCCGAATACGAAAATACTCTATACGAAAACAATCAAGACTGCTAACGGAGCGGTTACAGCTATTGTATTCAGCAAAAAAGATGATAAAATACAGGTAGAAAATCTGATTCTCAGCAAAGATGAATTGGCAAAAAAACTAAAAAGTAAATTTGCTAACACCGATAACTTTTTAGAATTTTACACCAAGCAAAATGGAACAATCAAAGCGTTGAAAAAATGCGATAATTGGGGAGGCTTGAAAGACGAAGTATGTAAACTCGTAAAAGATTATTCAGACGAGTCGTATCAGTTATATGTAGGACATGTTTTGGACCAGATTTCTGCTTGCAAAGCCAAGAACGTTATGTTATTTGTAAACGGATATAGAGGAATAACAGAAGAACCGACAAAAAATTTGGTAGAAAAGTTTGATAGTAAAAATTATTGGGAAGGAATAGATATGCTTTTCCGTGAACGCCGAAAGTCGAGCTATTGGTATTATGCAGATGGGCATATGGGTATCTCAACCTCTAATCACATCGATGAGTTAGGATTTTTCAATAGTATTCGAAGCTCTTACTGCGCTCGTTACCCTATTGGAGAAGCAGGAATGGCGTTAGAAAATATTGTAAAACATCCTATTGCAAAAATAGTGTCCTATGCTGTACAATCAGCATGTGCATCCGATTCGGCAGAATCATGTTACCACAAACCGGAATGTGTAATACTCAACACTAAACCAAACATCGTTGGATATGATGAAAGAAGTAGAAACGGACGTGTTGCAGGCTCACTTTTCGTAAAGTATCTGAAAGATTTAGGTGTTGCTGCTTCCGACACGCTCGACATTGTATGCCACAGTATGGGCTTTGCGTATGCACAAGGTATGATAGAAGTGATAAAAGAAAGTTATCCCGATATTCATTTGGGAGGATACTATATTCTTGCTCCCGAAAATGCTTGCACCGGTACAGTAAACCCTTCGGACTGGGATCAAATATGGCAATATGGTACCGATGAAGATAATACTGACAAATGGATGCGTGACGGTGTAGCACCGCAATGCCCGATAGGAAATATTGGTACTCACAGGGCATACATCCCCGAAACCGAACCGCAGGGCTTCGTGGAGAGTCATTTAATAAAAAATTATGGTTGGATATTTAAAATAAAACCCTTAGATCCTAAAGGATATGTTACACCGAGATAAAATAGTACTGGTTTTTGGTTGTCTTTTGTGCTGCATCATATTTTTTTCTTGTAAAAAGAAATATGATAATAAGCAGCAAACACTATTTCGACAGAATTCATTGAAAGTTGCATCTACTCCAACATACATGAAGGTGTATAATCAAGCGAATGACACGGTAAATAGTTGGATTAACAGCAACTTGGAGATTGCTAAAGCTTATAAAGTTTCGAATTGGAAAATAGATAGTTTATTATGTTTTAACAATAGTGCCGATAAGTGTGTAATGTGTATTTACCGACAATACAATCAGAAAGTGAATAATGCTATAGATTTCTTGTATGGAGTAAAAATTAATTATAAGTGGTATTTTTTTGAAGGCGCTGTTGTCTATATCTTTAGTGAAAAGTATGGATATGATCCAAATACTTCTTTACCTTTTAGTAAATTGCACGAAATAGCCATGAAAGAGATATTTCGTGGTTACTTAAAGCAAAACCAACAAGGCAAATGGGAAATAAATGAGGAGTTTTTTAGTGATTTAACCAGTGTAGCTTGGTGTACTGATTGTAACACGCAAGAACAATGGAATGAAGCATATTTACGACAAGTCCGTGAAAATTGGCATAAACGAAATAAATGAGAAATTTGACTGGATGCGTGACGGTGTAGCACCTCAATGCCAAATAAGAGGATTGACCAGAAGTAATCGCTCCTTTATCCCTGCCACTGAACCGCAGGGCTTCGTGGAGAGCCATTTAATAAAAAATTATGGTTGGATATTTACAAGAATACCTTCTGAAAACGGATACGTTAAACCAAGATAAAGATAAACTTATGTATAAGTACTGCACTTTAATAGTTCTAATAGTCATTCTCGTCGGATGCAGCCAGAATAACAAACATTCGGACCAAACCTATTTATTGACAACAGAATCTCAAGGGATAATTGGGAAAAAAGATTATAACTGTGTATATTCTCAAATAATCGACAGTATGAAAAACTGGTCTACTAATAAATTATATGCATATAGGATTACAAATGAATCGTGGAATATTGACAGTTTATTGTGTTTTAACAAACAAAGAAATAAGTTTATTACAGCATTGAAATATCGGATCACTTCTACATCAACAGATCATGATGGAATCATATTTTTCTATGGAGTTAAAATAAGAGGGGAATGGTATTTCTTCACTGGTGCTTCAATTCACTTACCCCGTGAATATTATCAGAAAGACACAAACACACCACTAAGTTTTGCCAAGTTGCACGAGATAGCCATGAAGGAAGTTTTCGGAGGGTATCTGATAGAGAAAAAAATGAAGAAAAACCTTGGTTGGTGGAAAAATATTTTTACTCCTGAATATGACTATACGTATGAAATTAACGAACGCTGGTTTGATTATCATTTTAAAATGGGCTGGGGAAACTATAAAAATGATAGATTTATAACTCCATCAACACAAGAAGAATGGGATAGTATATATATTGAAAAAGCACTGTCAATTTGGAGAAAATGAAAATGTTTACCTAAGTTTGGCAATACGGTGCTGACCTGAATCGGAAAGATGGACAAAAATCCGACCCTTTGTATCCCCGACTAACGGAAATTATCCAAATGGTACATTGTACAGTTTTGTTATTGGAAATACTGAATATTTTTATAAAGACGAGGATGAGAATTTTCACTCGACAGATGGAAAACTGTACGAAAACGCATACACTACAAACTATTCAGGTAACGAATTTAGATTGATTGCTCAGGATGCAACCTCAGTTGATCATAGATTGTCTAGGGTTGTTCGGCATAGCGTCTTTCGCTATGTCGCTGCTAAAAGCAAGGCTCTTGCTTGCATATCAAAAATGGAATATGGAAAGCAAGAGCTTTCCTTCCGTCAATGGACGGATAAGTTCTAACTTTGACATAGCGGGACGCTATGCCAAACATCGGAAGCTGCATTATTTACGCTACGGCGAACAGGGGTGTTGTGGAGAAGATTAAAATGTATCTAAAACAAAATAACGAGTAACCGAAAATCGACAAGAGTAGGATAATTATTATTTTAATTTAATATGATTCGTAAAAGTTTATTTTTTAGTGCTTTAGCACTGTGTTTTTTATCTTGTTCAAAAGAAGATGCCGTCAAACAACCTTTTGCTGATTTTACAGTAACAGTAAGTGGTCAGGCACCAACAGCCACCCTAACTATTGTAAATAAATCTACTGATGCATCAACCTATGCATGGACATTTGGTACAGGTGCAAGTGCACTTATATCTGCCGACAAAGAACCTTCAGGCATTAAAGTTGACAAAACAGGTGATATATCTATTACTTTGGTGGCAAATAACGGAACAGTAACAAGTACCAAAACTGTAACAGTAAATATAACCGGCAAAAATGCATTGACCAGTTATACCGACTTAGAGTTTGCGCTAAATGCAGGCAATACCACTTATGGAAGATTATTTTCCTTTGAAACAGGTAAGATGTATAAAGACAATGAAATTACCACAGCGATTGGGTCTAAAATTCATTTAGCTTTCGGCAGTACGGGTGGAACAATGTTCTATTTTGATAGTCCAACAATAGCTGACTACAAGGTCACCGGTGCTAGTGTTACAAAAGTATCAAACTGGCTTTCACCTTCTCCAATATCTGTAAGTGATTTTGATGCTATGACAGATGACACAAAATTTACTGGCCTTACAATAACCGAAACAAATGAAAGTTTTGGAAAAAACTCTATTCCTAGCATTATACTATTTCAACTAGCAGATGGTCGTAAAGGAGTTATCAAAACAAAATCTGTTAACGATGTACGCATTTTGGTAGACATCAAAATACAAAAATACTAATACACTAAACAGTCTTCAGAAGTTTTCTATACTTTGATAAAAAGTAGAATCCACTCCAAGACGAAGGGAAAATAGAAATTAGGAAATCACAGATATGGAGAACTTCATCAGCAAAGGAATGTCTTTGACCCGTCTTCGGAATGTACCGGTTGTGGCAATAAAGAAATAATTCTTTGAAAATCAAAGTCGATTATTTCAAGATAAATAAGGACTGGTGGGTGCACATGCTCATCATTCCTTATTTTTATGAGTAAAAACCCAATATGAACAGTATATATAAAATAAACATTTATGCTTCGATGTGGCGATAGCTATAAATGTCCAGTTTGTCAATCAGAGCACCTTGTAAAAGAATTGGAAAAACAAAAGCCGGTAAGCATCACTATTGCTGCAAAAAATGCTGCAAATGATTTATCACAAACTACAGTTATAATACTTGTCAATCAAATATGAATCAACAAATTATTCTCCTAACCAAAGAAGGCCTTGGTATACGCTGTACTGCCCGGGTATTGCGTATATTGGTAACAACTCTATTGAAACGAATAATTTCTATAACAGAAAGGATCGTGCAACCACCTATTGCCATTGGTAAAAGCTATGAAGTAGATGAAATGAGAACGTATATTGGTAAAAAAAAAGCCAATTACACTGGATAGTGTATGCTTTGGATAGAAAAAACAAAACAGTAGTCAGTTTTAATGTAGGAAGACGTACCAATAAAACGTTAAGGCATGTAATCAAGAGTTTAGAATTATCCAAAGCCCGTAAAATATATACTGATAAGCTAAAGAATTATTGATACCTGATAGCTAAAAAACTTCATAAAACGCATGTACATTCTACCAATCATATCGAGCGGCACAACCTTTCGATACGAACACATCTAAAACGGTTGAGCCGGAAAACGATTTGCTTTACTCAAAGTCTAGTGGTATTGATGGCTGTGTTGCGAATTTATTTTTGGAGCTGAATGGATTTTGACTTGTCTTGTGCTTGGGGAAATCGCTAAATTTTGTTCTAACCTATCCTATTTGTTTCAACTTCTCTCTTTGTAAACGCCAATCGAAGCCAATCATAACCGAATACCGTCATTGCTATTTCAATGCGTATAACTCTAGAAATGAGGGTGTATATTTACAGATAAATCGATAATTATAAACCTAAAAGTAATTTGAAATGGAAATAGTAAATATAGAAGCTCGCACATTCGAGGCAATGATGAACCGATTCGATGCATTGGAAAGAAAGATGAACTCGCTCCATAGCGAGCAAGACAAAGGTTTGAAAAAATGGCTGGATAATCAGGATGTATGTCTGATTTTGAATATCTCGAAAAGAACTCTTCAAACATACCGGGATAATGGCACGGTGGCTTACTGTCAAATCAACCACAAGATTTACTATAAGCCGGATGACATTGAACTATTGACACGAAAATCAACGATTGTCAAATGAGCTATCCATGAATACAAATAATAATCCATCTGCAATTGTTGGGGTATGGGAAAGCGTCAATCTAAATCCCTCAGTTATCATTACTCACAACTGTAACGGCAAATACTGGATAATCATCCTTCATATGAACGAGCATAGCAAACAGGCATCACCGGCAATCTTAGAGGTGGAACAAGACGAAATAGGAATTTTTATCTCATCGACAAAGAAACGAATAGAAATAAAATATGATTCCTTATCAGATACTTTGTCGCTTTCAAATTTAGGCGACTATATGCGAAATTGAAAAAAAACACTAAAATCAACGAATATGAACAGCGAAATATTGACCAGAGACAGCCAGTGGATTAAGAGTTTTTTCAAGTCATCGAAACAGATGCTTGATGACATAGACCTATTGGCAAAAAACAATAAGCCACACTTGAACGGAGAACGGTTTATGACCGACAAGGAAGTCTCTGAAAAACTAAAAATCAGTCGTAGGACGTTGCAAGACTATAGAACTCAAGGTAGGATTGCCTATATCCAACTAGGTGGAAAAATACTCTATAAAGAATCTGACATTGAAAAGATGTTAGAAAGTGGGTATCAAGAATCAATTGAGTAATTGTAAACAGATGGTTGTTTATTTTACGACAATGGCAGAGGCTTTTAAAGCTCCTGCCATTATTGCATCTGGTTCTCATTCATAAGGGTCTTTGCTTTTTTCTTGTTGTTATTTGATATTACTGGTTCTTGTTGTTATTTTTCCTTATTCCTTTTGAAATTCTGATTAAGCTTGATGCCTACGGGCATAGTCTTATCCTCAAAGACAGCATATTTGTCGGTAATTCGTTCTGAAAGCAACTTCATATCTTCGTTTACCTTTTTGTTGGTAATCTTGGCATAGATTTGTGTAGTGGCTATTGACCTGTGTCCCATCATTCGGCTAACTGTCTCAATAGGGACACCCTGCGATAGGGTGATATGCGTCCCAAAATTATGCCTTGCTAAATGAAAGGTTATATGTTCTATATCGCACAAAACAGCTATTTTCTCTAAGTTTTTGCATATACAATTAAGTGATATCATATTGAACACTTTATCGCTCTTACGATCGTCTTTGTATTTATCAATAATTTGTTTGGGTATATCCAACAAGCGGATATTACATTCACCTTTCGTCTTCTGCCGTTTAATGCTAATCCACAGGCTACCGTCCACCTGCGTTGTCAGATGTTCCTGCGAAAGATTCCTCAAATCCGAATATGACAAGCCTGTAAAACAGCAGAAGATGAACATATCCCGTGTATGGCAGACCTTTTTGGATGCTATATGAACCTGCATGATTTTATCTATCTCTTCCGATTTCAAGTGTCTGCACATTTTTTCGGGCTGCTCTGCAATATAGTTTACAAATGGGTCACGGTTGAGTATTCCTTGATGAATCGCCCTGCGAATCATCTTTTTTAGTATTATCAGATGACCTACTATCGTGCTTTGCTTCATCTGCCTGTCAACACGCAAATAGAAGTCATAGGCATCAATAAAATTCAGGTTGAGCTTGTCAAGGGCAATATCTTCTATCCCGTATTTCTGACTTATGAAATTCAACAGATGATGGTATGAATGCAAGTAAGAGGAGTAAGTATCTTCCACTCTATTTACACCAACCCTTAGCTTGAACTCTTGGTTGTGTTCATTAAAGAGCTTTAGCAACATTTCTTGTTTTCGTCCGATACCATTCAATGCATTTTTGACTAGCTCGGCGGTTACATAGCCTTGCTTATCTACCATCTCAGTATAAAACTTATTTATCTCTTGGGTAAGGCGATCTATAGCTCGGTTTACTAAAATGGCTTGGCTGCTTTTACCTATGGCTCTGCCTGTTTTTGTATTCCAAAGAGTGGAATCAACATCCACTTTGGTACTGAATTGGGCTACTTTTGTATCTATGGTTATTCTACCCATAACAGGACATAAACCATTCTGCTTAACCTTGTCTCTATTCACATAAAACAGAACAGTAAAGGTGCTACGCCGTTTCTTATTGAGATTGTCATTATTCTTGTTGTTATATGTGTTGTTATATGTGTTGTTATCGTTGTCTACATTCTTGTCTACATTCTTGTTGACATTCTTGTTGACAGAATTATTATCATCATTGATTCTGATATTGTTGTCATGGCTGTTGTCATTATTGATTTTGATATTATTGTTGATATTGCGGTTATTATTGTTGCTGTTATTTTCCCTATCCTGTTTCATGGTTTTATCGATTTTAGAGTTTTTTGTTGAAATTCTCATTTTGCGTGTTATTTCATTTTGCTAATTGGTACTTGTTTTCTATTCGAATTTCGAGGGCTTTCATATCCTCGTTGATTTTGTCATTGGTGATCTTGGCATAAATCTGTGTGGAACGTAAATCCCTATGTCCCAACATACGGCTCACACTCTCTATGGGTACGCCTTGTGAGAGTGTAATCTCACTCGCATAGGTATGTCGTCCCATATGGAAAATCAAGCGTTTATCCATTCCGCAAAGCTTGGCTATCTTCTTTAAGTTGGTATTCAAACGTCCACAGCTCAACATCAAAAGTAGCTTATCATCTTTGGTGAGTCCTTTATACTTCTCAATAATTTGCAAGGGAAGTTCCAGTAAGGGAATATAACAGGGTGTTCCCGTCTTCTGACGACTGGTGATTATCCATAAGACACCATCATCGGCTCTAACAAGGTTCTTTCGGGTCAGGTTACACATATCCCGAAACGCTAAGCCTGTGAAACAGGAGAACAAAAACATATCACGAGTAAGGTATCGGTTCGGATGATCCAGTGGGGTGGTCATTATTTTATCCAACTCGGCACGGGTAAGGTATTTTTGTTCTGCTTTGGGTCGTTCGGGGGTATAACCATCGAATGGATCACGGGTAATAATACCATCATGAATAGCGAGTTTTATCATCCTGCGCATAGTGCGAGTGATACCCAAAATGGTGTTGGACTTGAGTTGTAATTCAACACGCAAATAGAAGTCGTAGGATGTAATGAATGAGAAATCCAGTGAGCTGAATGGAATATCAGACAGGTTGTACTTCTTGCGGAGGAATCTTGTCAGATGCTTGAGTGAAATATCATATAGTTGGTAGGTGCTCACCTCCCGATTAA
>Ga0302288_1001488_pt1 | contig 15120 bp, 12 predicted proteins | sample III_Fen_N1_1_FD_194549 | JGI IMG/M metagenome (GOLD analysis project Ga0302288, IMG submission 194549) | Peat permafrost microbial communities from Stordalen Mire near Abisko, Sweden - III_Fen_N1_1 | ecosystem: Environmental > Terrestrial > Soil > Wetlands > Permafrost | place: Sweden: Abisko...
AATTAAACAGAGTCTAATTTCCAACAAAATTTAAAAAGCCCATAAAAGCAGAACCTGAATCTGCTTTTATGGGCTTTTTGATTAAACATGATGTACATTGCGGAAGGCTTACGTAGTATGTAGAAAGAAGAAAGAAGAAAGTACCTTGAAGTTAAGGGGAGGGGAAAATGGAAGTTGAATTTTTTTATTCCGTTATTTAAGCTGCAAATATTGGTTTTCCTTTAAATATCCAAATTTTTAAGTTTTTTTTTGTATCAATAAGGTGATTGGCTAATCGGTTGATTGTATGGTTAATTAATTGAATGAATGAATGGTTGAATGATTGAATAAATTTATTTGATACTGTTTTAAATCTTATAAATAGTAAATGGTAAATATTTTATTGTGTCATACCAATACCAGGGATATGCCCTATATGGTTATACCAATTTCATATGAACTCTTAATTCCGTGGATGGAAAAAAGAGCTCTAATGAAATTACTATGTGTAAGTTGTAAATGTTTTTGGTTTGTTTAATAATAGTTTATCCTCTAAGATAATGCAACTTACTTACTACCAACTACTTTTTGTCTTTCTGAATAGCATTAGTCAGGGCAACCGTTCCATTGATACCTCCCAACCCCATACTTTCGACAGCAGTACTCGGAACAATGACAATGGTAGAATTTGTTTTCAACCCTTCATAAAGCATATTCATGGCCCGCAAGTGAAAAGCCGTTGGGTTATCCGAATAGCTTTTGGATGCTTCATTGAACATTTCAGCTATCTGTCGTTCAGAATCGCCAAGGATCACCCTCGCCTGGCGTTCCCTTTCAGCCTGTGCCTGCATCGACATGGCAGCTTCAAGTCCCTCAGGAATAAGTACATCTTTCACCTCCACCGAAATGACATTGATACCCCATGGTTCTGTGCGTTCGTCAATAATCGACTGTAAAAGTGAACTGATCTTGTCGCGTCCTTCCAACATATCAGCCAGCAATGTTTTGCCAATGACATCCCGGAGTGCTGTTTGTGATGCCCAACTTATGGCACTATAATAGTCGGCAACATCGAGTGCAGCTTTTTTAGGGTCGACAACTTTCCAGAACAGAACAGCATCCACATCCACAGGCACTGTATCTTTGGTCAGTGTTTTTTCGGCTTTAAAGGAAGTACTGATAACGCGAATATCAATCCAGTAAGGAATGTAATCAATAACCGGTATTATAAAGAAAATACCCGGGCCCTGTAAAGACTAGTATTTGCCCAATCGTAATACTACAGCCCTGCTCCATTGATTGGCCACTTTTGTCGACCAGGCAATGATTGATCCTATCAGAATAAATACGACCTCAATAGTCATACTTGAATTTGATGACAGATCACCATTAATCGAATAGGCAATACCAAAACCAATTACTACAACTACGACAAAAAGTAATGTTGCAATAGAACTACCGTTTTTCATTTTTCTAAAATTTAAAGGGATTATTCATTTACAATTTATTCATTTACAATTTACAATTGCTTTGTCTCTAAAGTATTTTTTCCATTTATCAACCTCTCAACCAACGGAACGAAGTGACGTCCCTTTTACGGGATCAATAAATCATTAACCAGAAACGCGGAACATGGAACACGGAACACGGAACTTTTCAAACTTCAACAAATAAATATAACAATTAAGCAAATTAAATTTGTTTTTCTAGATCTTAAATATCTGTATATATTACTGAAAAAGGGTGAATTTAAATAAATCCCCCTTTTAAAATAAATGTACTAACCTATAAATTCAAATTATTGTCCATTCAACTATTTACCCGATATAGAATCAACAACCTGAACGCGGAACATGGAACGCTGAACGCGGAACACAGAACACGGAACGCAGAACACGGAACATCAGACATCCATAGGCACTTCCATAACCAGCAACCGTGCGTCGCTACCTGTAATAATTTCAATCTCTTCAGTTTCGTAGACACCCAACCCATCCCTTCGGTTCAGATCCTGTCCTGCTACTTTTACATCTCCTTCGATGACAAAGAAATAGACTCCGTTGTTTTTATTTTTCAGTTTATAGATTCCTTTCCAACCTTCTGATAATTCACCTAAATGAAACCATGCCTGTTGATGAATCCACACTCCCTGATCATTTGGATTTGGTGAAAGAATCTGACTTAATTCATCAGGTATGGAAATGTCGGCTATTGAGATCTGGTCGTAACGAGGAGTCACATTTTTTTGGTCAGGAATAATCCATATTTGCAGGAATTGAACATCCTTATCCTTGTTTTTATTAAATTCACTGTGAAAAATACCTGTGCCGGCACTCATTACCTGAATTTCACCTGTTGTAATAATACCATGATTCTTCATGCTGTCCTTATGTTCCAGGTCTCCGAAAAGGGGGATCGAAACTATTTCCATATTATCGTGGGGATGAGTTCCAAAACCTTCTCCCGCAGCAACTTTGTCGTCATTCAGTACCCTTAATGCCCCAAAATGAATTCGTTTGGGATCATAATAATCAGCGAAACTAAAAGTGTGGTGTGAATCGAGCCAACCAGGATTGGAATGCCCTCTTGATGTTGATTTATGCAATATTGTTTTCATTGTCCTTCTATTTTAAGACCGGAAAACTCTTCCGGTTTGTTGGCACAAAGATACAGCGATACATAACAATGATAAGTAATGAAATCGGGTGAATGACTGCAAAAATCAGTACTTGTGAGCGGATATGCGAAATTCGGAGGGAGTCTGACCTGTGATTTTCTTAAAAAAGTTATTGAAATGAGCAGGTTCTTCGAATCCCAATTCGAACGCCAGCTCTTTGGTACTGACAGCACTGAACAACAACGAACGCTTGGCTTCAGTGATTAGTTTGCTTTGAATATGATCTTTCGCTGAAATTCCTGTCAGGTTTTTCAATGTCTTATTCAGATAGTCACTTGTTACAGCCATCTCATTAGCATAATCGGAAACCATGTGAGCCGACTTGTAATTTTTATTGAGCGCTTGTTTGAAAGTACGCAGGATACGATTTCCTGTTTCAATAAGTTGAGGATTGTTACTTTTACGAAGGCCACAAAGGTTATTACTCTGAATCAGGAAGATCTTTAACAGCGAACCTATCGCCTCCAGAGTATAGGATTCAAGCGATCCGGCAAAAAGGTTCATTTGACCAATCAGGTTTTGGTAAACAGGCAGTATTTCGTCATCAACCTGTAAAGGGGGCGATTGTCCGTAATCGTTGAAAAGATAAATGTCATTGACAAGTTTTTCGGGAATAGAATTGGCCATCAGGAATTCTTCCGTAAAGGAAATTACCCATCCTACAGGTTCAGTAGTCAGTACCAGTTGATGCATCTGTCCTGGTTGAATAAAATAAATAGTATGGTTTTCAATCTTATATTCGGCAAAATCAACAAAATGAACCCCTTCGCCCTGTTCGATAAAGATAATGGTGTAAAATTCATGCCGGTGCGGACTATCCGGAGCACCCTGTGCATTGCGGTAAATATCTTCCATCCTCTTCAACGCAAAGCCCGGAAAATTCATTGCATTTTCTGTAAACAAGTAAGTCCGTATGTCTATATGGTTGGAATTCATGTCTGCAAAGATAAATGATATAAATCAGTTAGAAATCGTGATATAAAGAAAAGAAATGATTGTCGGGATTTATTTTTTTTTCAGGTTAAATTATCCTTTTATAGTTCAAAGCATAGATCTATAAATTAATCGTTTAACCACATTAAAGATTCCTTATTAAAATGTTTTTATCTTTTAATAAAATAAAGTGAATTTTCTTTAGTTTATTTTAAACATTTCTAAGTTTATTTTGTTACACTCGAATGAAGTCATTTGTTTTTAATCACATTTATTTTATTTTTTATGAACATTTACGTTGGTAACTTAAGTTACAAAGTCAGGGAAAATGACCTGCAAGGGGTTATTGAGGAATACGGTAAAGTAGATTCCTGTAAAATTATTAAAGATCGCGAAACCGGAAAATCGAAAGGATTTGCGTTTGTAGAAATGTCTGATGACGCAGCAGCATTAAAAGCTATTGAGGAATTAAACGGTGCTGAATTTGATGGTAGGGCTATGGTTTTTAAACAGGCAACACCTAAAAACTAAAATTTAGTTTTCATCTAAAGAAGTACTTCTGTTATCATTGATAGCAGAAGTTTTTTTATCCTCCGTATAAAACACATATAGTGACCACAAAACCCGGGCATAAAATCCTACCCAAATATCTCCCTTAGTTCTTTATTGCTGAGTTTACCAATCCAGTTTTCACCTGTGGCAACCGTCATATCGGCCAGATGTTTCTTTTTCTGAATCATATCGTCGATTCGTTCCTCAAAGGTATTTTTTGTGATCATCCGGTGTACCATCACATTTTTCTTTTGCCCAATTCGGTAAGCGCGATCAGTAGCCTGGTTTTCAACTGCAGGGTTCCACCAAAGGTCATAATGAATAACATGTGTAGCGGCAGTGAGATTTAATCCTGTACCGGCTGCTTTGAGAGAGAGAATAAAGATTTTATCTGCACGGTTATGTTGAAAGCGTTCCACCATATCTTGGCGTTGATTCAGGTTGCAACCTCCGTGATAGAACAGTGGTTTTTCACCAAACCGTTCAGTGATAAATCGTTCCAATAAATCGCCCATTTCACGAAATTGGGTAAAGATCAACACTTTTTCCCTACTCTCAACAATGCTGTCGAGGAGTTCGAAAAGGAGTTCTGTTTTTCCGGAAAGGGAAGGGTCGAATTTTCCATTCTTTAGAAAATTGGTGGGGTGATTGCATATTTGCTTCAGTGCCAATATCATTTGCAGTACCAAACCCTGACGTTTAAAAAGGGACTGTTCATCAGAATATCCTTCAATTTCCGCCATGGCGACATGCATTGTTTTTTCGTATAGTGCAGCCTGACTCGCGGTAAGTAACGCAAATTGATTCTGTTCAATTTTATCGGGCAAATCGGAAATAATACTTTTATCCGACTTCATTCGACGCATCATAAAGGGCGAAGTTATTTTACGAAATTTTGCTACAATCTGTTCATCATTAAAAACTTGGATCGGTTCGGCATAATCAGTTTTAAACGATTTCACCGTACCGAGATATCCTTTATTGGCAAAGTCCATGATGGACCAGAATTCTGTCAGACGGTTTTCCACAGGTGTACCGCTCATGGCAATGCGAATGTTTGAAGGAATGCTTTTCACGGCTTTTGATTGCACCGTATCATGATTTTTAATATTCTGAGCTTCGTCAATGATCATCACCTGCCATTTTTGTTTTTTCAAGAGGTCTGCATCACTACGCAACACGCCATAGGTCGTCAGCAGAACATCAGCATCAAAATTTTTAAATTCCCTGCCTGATCCATGAAAAATGTGCGTTGTAACGGTAGGTGCGAACTTTTCAATTTCTGTCTGCCAGTTGGTTAATAAACCGGTAGGAACAATTACTAATGCTTTATGAGTATCATTAATCGCCTTTTCTTCCTTAAATTTCAACAGAATAGAAATGACCTGCAATGTTTTTCCCAATCCCATATCGTCTGCCAGAATACTACCGAAACCAATGCGACTATTGCGATACATCCATGAATAACCACGATGCTGGTAAGGTCGCATTATTGCATTTAGCCCTTGAGGAAGTGGAATATCTTCGTTAGAAGTCAACTCGTTTATCATATCCCTGACTTCGTCAGTCAGAGAAATGGGTGCTCCATCATATTCTTCCGACAGAGCCGATTGAAGTAATTGATATGAATTCAATGGTTTATCTTCACTGAAATATTTGTGAAGTTTCTCAATTTCAGCATCACTTACATAGATATAGTTTTCTTTGAATTTGAATAACCGGGATGCATTTTTCATCAATTTATCAAATTCTTTGGGTGAAATCAAAGTATCACCAATAGCCACCTGCCAATCGAATGAAAGCAGATTCTCCAGACGGATAAATCCCTCTGTGGCAGTATTTCTCTTTAATTTCAAAGATACTTTAGGGCGAAGCAGTTCCTGCAACGACTTAGGCAACATGATTTTAATATCCAGTAAGCGGATAGCCGGAAGGATTTCCATAAGGAAAGGAGCAAAATCAACAGTATCATATAAAATTGGTTGATTTGCACCCTGGTTAATATGAGTATCCAGTCCACGAATAAATGGCGACAACAACGAAAGTGTCTGAAGAATTTTATAACGTTGTTTTTCGAATTGTTTCTCTTTTAGAATTTTTGATAAAGAGACCGGTAACTGATCGGCACTGGAAGTATCTTCAATGCTAATACCCACATCAAATTGCATACCGTCAATTTCTGTAACAGTAATAACAGGTTTAAAGATTTCATTAGTCAGATGGTAACGGTCAAGCCATACTTTTATACCCCCACTCTGAGCATTTTCGCCTACACCATGAAATGCATAGGCTTTGTTTATAAAAAACAAATCTTCGTACAAATCGCCAGTGCTTGCCTTCGACAGCCTGGATACAAACATACTGATAACCAATGAGAGTAATTCTATTGTTTGATTTTCAACAGGCAATTGCTTTTCAATTTTACGAACTGTTTTTGGAGTCAGCAACAAATCGGCAGGAATTATATCAGCCAGTTTATCTATTAATAGCCGCACCTGATTATCAATCATTGCAGGTAACCAACGGATGATAAATTCCTTATTTTCTAGTTGAATAATTTGTGGAACGATCATTCCATTTGCCAATAAATGCAGAGTAGCATATAGTATTTTATGAAAAGCGACCACAGAGGGTTGGTAATCAGGCAACCGATCGGGATTTATCCTGTAAGTAGCAGGAATGAGTTGCTCAAGTTTTTTGAAAGTGTGATTTACGCCACTTACTTCAGTTTTATTATTTCCGTTTACAGTTATAGAAATAGTAGAATGATGATTTAAATCGGTAGTTTTTGCAGGCAATGAAAAAACAGCTTCAAAGTCTAACCTTTTACTTAAAATGCGTTTAGTCTCTTTGGCGTTCCTGATAAATTGGACTGCATATTTGTCCCGAAAGTTTCCACCGGGATAAAAGGGAGGCGAATCGGGCAGTAATTGAACCAACGCTTCTGAAAGATTCTGCAACTGCGAAAAATCAATGCGATCATAAACCTTTTCAGTGTCAAAACCTTCTTTATTGATTTTACAGGGTTTCAAAAGACTTACCAGCGTTGGAATTTCAGTTTTCTTTTGGTCGGCAATATAAATTCCACGCTTCTTCAATTCATCAAGCAGGTTCACCTTATGAATTTCAAAAACAAGGAATGGATTGTTATCTATTTCGCGGCTGACCATGTAAATCACTGCCGCTAAATGTTTACAAGGTACTGCCCAGTCGGGGCACGAGCATTGCATTTTAAAATCAGTCCATTGTTTTGGGAAAACTTTCAATCCTACTTCTTCGGCAATAGTAAGAATAGATGGATCGAGTTCCCTGTTCAATAATTTGGAAATCAATACTGGACGATCAATGATTTTAGTCATTAGCAAATCAACCTGTTCTTCAAAAAAAGGAGGAACAATCAGATTGACTTTGTAGGGTGAAGGGCGACTTCCTGCCACTTTTGAGAGAATCTGATTTTCTTTGATCTTCACTTCTTTCACATATCCGTTACGGGCATATGATGCTCCACGAGGTAAACGATTATCGTAATCTACATTTTCCAACGAGCGTAACCAATGTTCGCCCCACCAGGTTTTTCCAAATTGAGAAGCCATTTTAAATGTTTTGAAGTTAAATATATGGGATTAAGGGATACAAAAAAATGATATTATCCTATCAACAAAACTGAATCTATTTATTTTGTAGAACTGAGACTTTGTAAAAAGAAATACATTTGAACTAAATTCTTACAATTTGAAAGTTTATCTGCAATTTTAAATAAGCGAATAAGATTTGGTTTGTTTGGTTGCAGGTTTTCTATTAATGTTTAACGCTTGAAAATAAGTATTTTAAAGGATATAAATTCATTTACATTTGTCAACCTCCTATATAACAGGTGTTATGTTAATCAAGTTGTATCGATTAGTAAGCAAACCGTAAATGAAACGGTTAGACGGATATCTGATCATCTTGATGATTTAGAAATGTACAACATTTCATTCTTAACATAACAGTAGTTGTTACAACCTGTAATCAAACAACAATAATTTGCATTTTTCAACCTGTCTTATACACCTTACCACTTACTTACTCCTTACCTACCTCTTACTCCTTCCTCACTCCTTACCTCGTATCGTTCTGAAATTTGTTTACACGTTTGCTATCTACCTTATAGAATTACAGACCTCTCCCCCTGCCCCCTCTCCGGACCTCACCCCAACCCTCTCCAAATGGAGAGGGAGTAAGAGAGGGGCAAAGCCATTGACCATCAGTGAATTTATTTTATATTTTAATTTTTACTTGTTCCTAACTCCTCTTATCTCTTACTCCTTACCTCTTACTCTTACTCAATGCTCAATGCTCAATGCTCAATGCTCAATACTCAATGCTCAATGCTCAATGCTCACTCCTACCTGAATTGTTCCTCAATGTATTTCCTTAACCGTTCTTTCAGTTCATTCATATCAACTTTCTGTCCCAGTTCTTTTTCCATGGAGGTAACGCCCTTATCAAGAAAGCCGCAGGGATGAATATAGTCGAAGTATTCGAGTTGGGTATTGACATTTAATGCAAAGCCATGCATGGTAACAAACCGTGAACTACGCACACCTATGGCACATATTTTCCGGCAGGCGGGGGTATCTACTTCAAGCCATACGCCTGTTGAACCCTCTAAACGGGTAGAAGAAATATTATACTGTTGCAGAGTTTGGATAATGGCTTCTTCGATCTTAAAAATATAGGACTTTAGTCCGAGTTCAAAATTATCCAGATCAAAGATGGGATACCCTACTACCTGCCCGGGGCCGTGATAAGTTATATCACCGCCACGGTTAGAATGTACAAAAACAGCATTTTTAGCCTGTAACTGAATCATATTTAACAACAGATTCTGTTCGTCACCGCTTTTACCAAGTGTATACACATGGGGATGTTCACAGAAAACGAGATAATTAGTTGTGCTCTGTCCCTGCATCTTTGTATCAATGGTGGCTGAAAAAAGTTTATCCTGTTTTGCCCAGGCCTCATTGTATTCCACTAATCCCCAATCCTGAAATTCTATCGTCCTATTCATGTCTGTGATGTCTGTGTTTATGTCTGTGCGCGTGATTTACAAGAGGAACAACATGATTAAAATTCACTTGCTCCACCTTCCCCATTAAGCTTACAATTTTGTTTTTTCTGTGTTCTATATAACCCGAGGGGTGACCTGCATCAAACCGTCTTGGGTTTGGAAGACAGGCGGCTAATAAAGCTGCCTGTGATTTGGAAAGTTCGGAGGCATTTATACCGAAATATTCTTCAGAGGCAGCTTCCACTCCATAGATACCTTTACCTGTTTCAATTACATTAAGGTACACTTCCATAATACGTTGTTTTGACCAAACCAGTTCAATCAACACCGTGAAATAGGCTTCCAGTCCTTTTCGAATATAAGACCGGTTTGGAAACAGGAATACATTTTTGGCAGTTTGTTGTGAAATGGTACTTCCGCCCCGTATTTTTTTCCCTTTTAAATTATGTTCAAAGGCTTTGGTCATGCCATCGAAAGAGAAACCATGATGATGTAAAAAAAGGTTATCTTCGGAAGACACCACTGCCTGAACCATATTCGGTGAAATTTCATCAATGGATACCCATTTTTTACTGTTCTTTGGGATTTCTCCCTTAGTCAGATATTCAACCGATCGAATCACCATAAGCGGAGTAACATATACAGGTAAAAACCGGGCTAAAACTACCCAGACAATGCTTACGATAAAGAAAAGTATAAACAGATTTCTGATTAATCGAAGGAAACGGCTCCATAGATTTCTACGACGGGGAGATTTAGAAGGGCTTTTAGGTTTAGTAACTGGTTGATAGGACATTTATTAGTGGGTAGTAGGTAGTTAGTAGATGGTAGCTAATCAAGATAAGACGAACTTCATACTCTTTACTGATTTATAAATAATAAAATTTAAACCTGTAGCAACAGAGAATTGCATTTTGACTTCCTACTGTTGCTAACGATAGTACTTATCATAAAATACGTGTATCTTTTTTTGATATTTTAAAGCACAAAGATAATGAAAAAAGCAGCAATGTATTAACGAATTTCAACAACAGATCAAAATTATGAACGGCAAAAAGTTGAATCAGGACACTTAACAACCGGTTTTGGTTATGAAATAGTTGCAGTATATGAATAAAAAAAGTACGGTATTTTAGATGTCGATACAAGAGGGCAACTAACAGAAACGAGGCAGTTAAAATCAGTATCGATATTTAGTTCTTAATTGTCTTCTTTAAAATTGATCCTATATTTTTATTAACTTCTATAATATAAATGCCTTTATAAAAAGAGTTTATATTGAGGTTAATCAGGAACAACTATCAAAAGTAAATTCTCTAATTAAAGTAACAAAATTTGAAATTGTAACAATCCTAACTTTCTAACTTAAAACGGATTCTGAATTGATCTTCATTGTAATCTGTACTGACTATTTTAAATATCCCTATTTCAGATGTATTTTGAACATGTTCACCGATACAGGCACAAACATCATAGGAACCTATAGTTACAAGTCTTAATGTTTCACTGGCATCATCCGGAAGTTTACTTAAATCTACAGCATCCGGTACTTCCGAACGTGTAACAAATGCATTCGTAATTGGTAGGTTTTGTTTAATAACCTCATTCACTCTAAATTCTATTTCTTTTATTTGTTCATCTGTAGGAACTTCTTTTAATGTGTAATTACACTTACTTTTTTTGCGTTCTATATGACTGTTTTTAGACCTGTCACAGCCAAACATTCTTATCATAGTCTGATTTAAAATGTGTTCTACAGAATGCATTGGCGGATATTCCTGTTTATTGTGAGAATTTAATTCCATATTTCTATCTTATTTATAATTAGTTGAAGATAAGTTCAAAATATATTAATTGTTTTCGTTCAAAACCGGACATACAAATATAGTCTGATTCAGAATATGTTTGTTGGTATAAACAGGTTCATTACAAAGTATGTGAGGTTTATTCAGTATACTTTCACTCTTAATTTTCAATTTAATATGCAAAGATAATCATTCGGTTTAAATTGAATAAACTTTTTCACAAACAGTGGTGTGTTCCGTGTTTTGCAGTCTTGAATCTTTGTTTTTTATTCATTATACCTAGTTCCTGCGTCTTGGTTCTTGGTTCATTAAATACTAACTATTCTGAAGTTAAATAATACAAAACAGAATATCAGAGAACTAACATTTTCAACCGGAATTTGTTGCACAAAACGATATACCGTGTTCTTTGAAATAATCGGTTTGTTGAATCTTTAATCATATTGATACGACACGATTACTTTAAAAGAATGGAAAATCTTATTTGGTAATAATTTTTAATATCAACAAGTATGAAAAAAAAGTTGGCGTGTGGATTGATACAGAAAAAGCTGTTATCATTTCCCTAAATGGCGTTGAACATCGTTCAGCTATCCGAGATTTCCGGTCAGGTGAACGAAGTGGTAAATCGCCTAAAATCTCTGATGAGACATATAAAATCATTTCTTCCCCAATTCAAACTAAACTAAGAATCCCGGGTGATACAAAAGAATTTGCCCGGTCCGGCATTCAGCACTACAGTACAGAAATTAAAAATACACATAAATTAAAAAATGTAAAACAACAATTTTTCAAAGTAATCCTACAGGGGATCAACGATATTGATGAATTTGTTTTATTCGGACCTTCACTGATAAAAAAAGAATTTGAAGCGCTTATTTACAAATATCCTCAATTACATTCCCGGCTGCTTTCAGTCGAACCGGCTGATGTTATGTCGGATAAACAAAAGGTTCAATGGGTTGAAAATTACTTTAAATCATCGGAATATCATTAGGGATCAATACATTAAGTCATTAATTTATAGTTATCAAAAAATATCACAAAAAGTTTCACCACTCCGCAATATCTCTTTGTGGGGTGGTTTCTATTTACTATTAAAGAACAAACAATCTTATATTAATTTTGGTTATCAGTATATTGTGCTTTTTTTGGATTAAAATTAAAATAATGTTATTCCTTCATTTAATTCATAATTCATTAATATAAAGCTGGATGCGTAATTTTACTCCAATCAGAATTCTTATATAATTAATGAAAGACAAGATAAAAATTAATTACGAGGTGGTCAAAAATTTTGACCACCTCGTTTTCTTTAAATCCAGGCTTCCTGAATCGTATAACATATATTGAATTATGAAACGGTGTAGAATGGAGCAGGAATTTGGATTTTCTGTTTTTTGTATCATAAAGATTCAAATTCCTTTACTAACCAGGCATTAGAGTTAAAATATTTTTAATATATTAACCGAAAATTATACATACTATTTTCGGTTATAAACGCAAATTGTACATACTATTTTCGGTTACGATCGAAAACCAAAACCTTCCTTCTTTTAATCAAACTTTATCAACGCGGAACGTGAAACACGGAACATTACTTCCTCTTAAGCCATTTCACGAAATGTTCGGGGTTTTCGTCAAAAGTATAGGGTTTGGTGAGAGGCATTCCCACATTATCGAGCATCACATAAAAAGGCTGGGCATTGGCACCGAATTTGGAACGTTCCAGATAACTCCATTTATCACCAATGGTTTCGATAGAAGTAAAGCGTCCATTTTCGTGAACGTCATAAGGTTTTAAAAGGGCAGCTTTGTCGTCAACCATCAGGGATATCAGTACGAAGTTTTTATTTAATAATTCTTTCACCTGAGGATCAGTCCATACGGAGGCTTCCATTTTGCGGCAGTTGACACATCCGAAGCCCGAGAAGTCAATGATGACCGGTAGTTTCTTTTCTGCGGCAAAAGTCATTCCCAGATCGTAATCGGTAAAAGCAGGATGCACTTCGTTGTTATACAGATTAAAATCCTGGGTATAGAGGGGTGGAGCAAAGGCACTGACAGCTTTCAGCGGTGCACCCCACAGACCGGGAATCATATATACGGAGAATGCAAACGAGATGATGGCAAGGAACACACCAAGGACAGATGTATGGGCTGATGGACTATCATGTACAAAACGCAACTTTCCAAGCAGATAGAGCCCCAGAAGGGCAAAGATCACGATCCAGATGGTAAGGAACACTTCTCTGTCAAGTATATGCCATCCGTAGGCAAGGTCGGCAACAGAAAAGAATTTAAGGGCAAGGGCAAGTTCGAGGAAAGCCAGGACTACTTTGACAGAGTTAAGCCATCCGCCCGACTTAGGCATGGATTTAAGCCATGAAGGGAAAAGGGCAAAAATACTGAATGGGATGGATAACGCAATGGCAAAGCCCAGCATACCAATGGAGGGTGCCAGAAGTGACCCGGTGGAGGAAACCTGAACCAGCAGAGTTCCTATAATGGGACCTGTACAGGAGAAAGATACCAACACCAGAGTGAAAGCCATAAAAAGGATACTGACAAACCCGGCGGTAGAGTCAGCTTTGGCATCCATCCTGGTTGACCACGACGAAGGCAAAGTGATTTCGAAAGCACCAAAGAATGAGACAGCGAAAACCACCAGTAATGCAAAGAAGAGCAGATTAAATACAGCATTGGTTGACAGGCTGTTCAACGCACTGGCTCCAAATATCAGAGTGATAAGGATTCCCAGCAACAGATAAATAAAAATAATGGCAAACCCGTACAGAATAGCATCACGCTGTCCTTTTTTTTTATTGTCCGACCGCTTCAGGAAAAAGCTGACGGTCATGGGAATGATTGGCCATACGCAGGGAGTCAACAGGGCAAGGAAACCACCCAGTAGTCCGGCAATAAAAATGATCCAGAGAGATGTTGATCCGGCAGATCCTTCCTTTTCACCAAAGCTCTTTAATTCGCTGATCACCGGTTTCCAGTAATCGGAAGTCTTTACAGGTGGAGCGACAACAGCAACAGAGGCTGTATCTTTTTTGGTAGCTGCAATTCCCAGGTTAAAAGGAAATTTAGAAGGTGGAAGGCAGCTTTTATCGTTACAGGCCATAAACTCGACATAGCCTTTGATTTTTGCATTCGCACCATCCTTCAGGTTGATTTTTTGTATAAAAAGAGCCTCACCCGAATACCAGTTCAGTTCCATATTAAAATTCGCATCAAACTGCTTTATTAGTTTTGAGGGCGCCTTAATATCTCCTGTTTTTGTTGCATTCTGTAGTGTTTCGAAAACAATGGAAGTAGGATGTGGACCACCTTCGGGAAGATGCAAACCATACAAATGCCAGCCTTCGTCAATAACGGCGTGGATTTGAATTTCTGCAGTATGGGGGCCTGTATTTTTTTGCTCCACAGTCCATTTGACAGGTTCGTAAATCTGGCTAAAGGAAGCCGTTGCAAACAATACAGAAAGAAGAAAGAAGAATAATTTTTTATACATATATGACTTTTAAACTTTACAACAACTCTTGAAAGAAAATGTTTCGTGTTCCGTGTTCCGTTAAATGGTTCTTGGTTCTTGGCTCTTGGTTCTCATTCTAACAATCACCAAGTGAAACCCTCACTATATTTTCAGTTAATCTTGATTTATATAAAAAACAAGCGCATCGCTACAACTAGTGAGGGCTTCACTGCCCGATTACATCTTACTACCTAGTTCCGTGTTCCGCGTTTAGTGTTCCGTGTTCCGTGTTCTGCTAAATGATTCTTGGTTCTTGGCTCTCATTCTAACAATCACCAAGTGAAACCCTCACTATGTTTTCAGTTAATGTTGATTTATATAAAAAAACAAGCGCATCGCTACAACTAGTGAGGGCTTCACTGCCAGATTACTACCTACTACCTACTACCTACTACCTACTACCTACTACCTCTCACTCTATCTCGTGAGCATAAATTTAATACTCATACCAAAGTCTGAAGAAGAAACAGGATAGGATAATGAAATAAGCGGTGTACTCATTTGCCGGTCATAAAACAACTGGAGATTTACTTTCGCACTGAAGACATAATCGGCAATAATTTTAAGGGTAAACAGTTTG
>Ga0302288_1001489_pt1 | contig 15120 bp, 7 predicted proteins | sample III_Fen_N1_1_FD_194549 | JGI IMG/M metagenome (GOLD analysis project Ga0302288, IMG submission 194549) | Peat permafrost microbial communities from Stordalen Mire near Abisko, Sweden - III_Fen_N1_1 | ecosystem: Environmental > Terrestrial > Soil > Wetlands > Permafrost | place: Sweden: Abisko...
GGCTGATTTGTATAGAATGGATTCGATTGTTGATATTGGTCGTCGTGTTCGGCTCGATTTTCGGTTAACAGAGCCGGAAGTAAAAACTCAGCTTTCAAAATATTTTCCGGTATTGGATACTGCTCTTTTCCGAAATTGGGAAAACTCACTTAAACTTGAAATGAGGCTGATTAACGGTGAAAAACGGTATTTTAAAAATGCCGTTTCCAATCTGTTCCGGCTCGATGATCAAGCACGAAAATACAAAGAGAAGGTTGACGGTTTTCAGGTCGATTCGCTCAGCCTGTTTTGTTTGCAGCACAGCGCAAAAGTAATTTCAGCAACTAAAGCTTCAGGAGAGCCGGTTTTGCCGGTGCGGATGAAATTGACCTATACCGTAAAAGCAAAACCCAATGCGGTTCCCGATGGCCAGATCATTCGTTGCTGGATGCCGTTCCCGAGGGAAGGACATTCAAGGCAGAAGAACATCAATCTGCTGAAGTCTGATCCTGAAAAAGCGATAGGCGCTCCCGAAAGCGACCTTCAGCACGCGGTTTATCTGGAAAAGAAAGCGGTGAAAGATCAACCTACGGTTTTTCAGATTGAATTTGAAGTTGAGACTGCCGCCCAATATTTTGTTTTGGATCCGGCGAAAATTAAACCGTACAATACCGAAAGTGCGGTTTATAAAGAAAATACGATAGAAAAGGCTCCCCAGATTGTTTTCACACCCCAAATAAAACAGTTGGCTAACCGGATTTTGGGAGGCGAAACTAATCCGCTGGTAAAAGTTCAGAAAATATACAATTGGATCAACGATTCGGTTCGTTGGGCCAGTGCGCTCGAATACGGCACGATTCCTGATATTCCGGGATATGTGATGAAAACTCATCATGGCGATTGTGGCATGCAAACCCTGCTATTTATGACGTTGGTGCGTTCGCAGGGCATTCCGGTGAAATGGCAAAGCGGCTGGATGCTTCATCCGCGTGAAGTCAACCTTCACGATTGGTGCGAAGTTTATTACGAAGGGATTGGCTGGGTTCCGCTCGACCAGTCGTTTGGTTTGCAGAATAGTCCGGATGCGAAAATCCGTAATTTTTATCGTTCAGGAATTGACGCTTACCGGTTGATTGTGAACGATGATTTCAGCCGGAAATTAACTCCTGAGAAGAAATTTCCACGCAGCGAACCGTACGATTTTCAGCGTGGCGAACTGGAGTGGGAGGGTGGTAACCTCTATTTTAACCAATGGAGTTGGGAAATGGAAGTGAACTACCAATAGTTTCAGGTTTCAAGTTCCAGGTTGAAAAAGTATTGAATAAAAGGGAATGTTGTAATTAACAGTATTCTTTGCCGTTCGGCTTTAGCGAACGGTCGGGGAAAAAGAATTAAATTGTAAATCGTACATTATTTAATGGTAAATACATAGCTGAATGAGTACAACCATCTTATTTATCGTTCTGGTCTGTTTTTTTGGATTGCTTTTTGGCATTTCATACCTGACATCCAAAAATGTAAACAACGAAACGTTTTTTACCGGTAACCGCAAATCCCGGTGGTATATGGTGGCTTTTGCCATGATCGGGACAACCATTTCAGGAGTAACTTTTATCTCCGTCCCGGGCGAAGTGGGTCATTCGGGCTGGACTTATCTGCAATTTTTGCTCGGTAATTTTGCGGGTTACTGGGTGGTGGCACTGGTGCTCATTCCGCTTTATTATCGGTTGCAACTGATCTCCATTTATACCTATCTCGATCAGCGTTTTGGGGTGCGGTCGTACAAAACCGGTTCATTCTTTTTCCTGGTTTCGCGAACAATCGGGGCGTCGTTTCGAATGTATTTGGTTGCCGGAGTGTTGCAACTCGCTTTTTTTGATGCACTTGGAATACCTTTCGCGGTAACAGTTGCCATCGCCATTTTTATGATTTGGGCCTATACTTTTCGCGCCGGAATCAAAACCATTATTTGGACCGATTCGCTTCAGACTACATTTTTACTGGCTTCGGTGGTATTAACTATTTTCATCATTTCGAAGCAGTTGGATTTGAGTGCGGTTAAAATGGTTAAAGCCATCGACGAAAATCCTCTTAGCAAAATATTCGACTGGGACTGGCGCTCAAAAACCAACTTCTTCAAGCAATTTCTGGCCGGGCTCGGTATCGTGATTGTGATGAATGGTCTGGATCAGGACATCATGCAAAAGAGTTTAACCTGTAAAAACAAGCACGATGCCCAGAAAAACCTGTTCTGGTTCAGCCTGGCATTTATAATTGTCAATGTGTTGTTCCTGAGTCTTGGAGTATTGCTCTATATTTTTGCACAGCAAAAAGGCATTGCCATTCCAACGAAAACCGATGATTTTTTTCCGCTTTTAGCCTTGAATTATTTCGGAACAATTGCCGGAGTTTTGTTTCTATTGGGCATCGTTTCCGCAACGTATTCGAGTTCCGATTCGGCTTTAACGGCTTTAACCACTTCGTTTTGCATCGACTTTCTGAATCTGGATACCAAAAAACCTGAAAGCAAATCGACACGCATGAAGGTTCATGTTGGCTTCTCATTCCTGATGTTTCTGGTAATTGTGCTTTTCAGGATAATCAACGACGAAAGTGTGGTTACCGCTGTTTTCAGGGTTGCCGGATACACCTATGGGCCGCTGCTTGGGCTTTTTGCCTTCGGAATACTGACTAAGAAAAAGGTGAAAGATCGTTTTGTGCCTGTTGTTGGCTTGCTGTCACCGGTACTGACGTACATCATCAATGCCAACTCCGAAGCCTGGCTGGGAGGCTATAAATTTGGCTTCGAATTGTTGCTCCTGAATGGGCTGATCATGTTTACCGGATTGCTTTTATTAACCAAAAAACAAACAATACCCAATGAAGACAACGCAACGCTACCTCGCTCTTGATGTTCTGCGCGGCATGACTGTCGCCCTAATGATTCTGGTGAATAATCCGGGCAGCTGGTCTCATATTTATGCTCCATTGGAACATGCCAAATGGAACGGATGCACACCTACCGATCTGGTTTTTCCATTCTTTTTATTTGTTGTGGGCGTTTCCATGTTTTTTTCATTCTCGAAATACGGCAACACGTTGAACAAAGAATCGCTCCTGAAAATTGGAAAGCGAACGCTCCTGATTTTTGCAATTGGCTTGTTCCTGAATTCGTTTCCACAATGGGCTACCGATTATTCCAAACTGCGCATTATGGGTGTTTTGCAGCGAGTTGCGCTGGCCTACGGAATTGGCGCCGTGATTGTATTGGCATCACCTCGTAAATATCTGCCCTACATTGGAGGTGCAATTCTGCTTTTTTACTGGGGCTTGATGTATGTGCTAGGTGGTTCCGATCCTTTTTCGCTTGAAGGAAACGCCACCATCGCGTTCGATTCAGCTATTCTTGGAGTTAATCATTTGTACAAAGGCTTCGGAATTCCATTCGATCCGGAAGGTTTGCTAAGTACGATTCCGGCTGTAGTGACCGTGATTCTGGGTTATATTGTTGGTGCATTGGTGAAAGAAGCTGAAAAAACTTCGGTGCCGAAAAAACTGTTACTTGTTGGTATTGTTGCTGTTGCTCTGGGGGCGATCTGGGCATTTTTCTTCCCAATCAATAAACCAATCTGGACCAGTTCGTATGTGCTTTATTCCGCCGGATGGGCCAGTTCCGTTTTGGCTTTCCTGATTTGGATCATCGATTTGAAAGGCTATTCGAGATGGACTTCGTTCTTTGTTGTATTTGGGGTGAATCCACTGTTCATTTTTGCACTTTCCGGATTATGGGCTAAAACATTGGGGCGGATGATTCACATTGCCGGGCCTGACGGCTCAAGTATGAGTGGCTCCGGATGGCTGTACTCACAGGCTTTTGAACCCTTGGCAGGCGATATTAATGGCTCGTTACTTTATGCCATTTCGCATGTCGTATTCTTTTGGGTGATTGGATATGTGCTGTATAAGAAGAAGATATTTATAAAAGTATAAAGCCCCCTTCTTATTCCCCCAAATGGGGGAAGGATTGGGTGGTGATTTGCTGTTGTATTTAAAATGAATGAACTATAAGATGATGAAACTTGAAGGCAATCAAAGGCAGTTGTTTTTTGCCCTGAAAGGGCTATATATCAATAGCCCAGTGCAAGTGACGAAGGAACGACGCCCTGGGCTAAAGGATCATCCAGTCCACTGTCCGCGCCTTAAACTTGCTAAAAGCGTAATTCTTATTTCGGACAGAATGGATTCATCCTTTATGTTTAGATATTTTCTGAAAATAGGAATTATCTGTTTGTTCTTTTGTCTGACAACAGTCGCTGCAAAGGCAGATAAATCCCAACGACTCCGGAAAAAAGCGAACCAGGCTTCGGTTGAATTTGCCAAAAAAGCTTCTGTTGGAACGGTCTATCAGTTTAAGGTCGATACACTGATTGTTAGCCCTGCTGCCAAAACCCTGAAACTGGAAATGGACCCTGTTTTTTCGTATATTCCATTCCGCCCTGAAAATACGCTGCAATACAATCAGGATTTCAAACAATTACTTGGCCGGAAATTCCGGAATTATTCGGTTTCAATTGAATCGATGAAGAAGGAAATTCAGGAGTTGATTCCTAACTTTTACCGTGATCATTCGGTGGCAATTGATGCAAAACGGTTGAGCCAGTCTATAAATACAAAGCTGCCAGTAGTTCGGAATATTTCAGCAAATACCAGCTTTCCGGAGGGATTGAGCAATCGAAATATCGCGCTGTGGCACAGTCATGGCTGGTATTACGAAAATACGCTCGATCGCTGGGAATGGCAGCGAGCTCGCGTTTTCCTTACCGTCGAAGACATTTGGACAATGAGTTTTGTGGTTCCGTACATTACGCCAATGCTCGAAAATGCCGGCGCCCAGGTTTTTCTTCCGCGCGAACGGGATACGCAAATCCATGAAATCATTATCGATGCCGATGGTTCGACCAAAGGATCAGTTTATCAGGAATTGGGTGAAACTCTTCAGGATGGAAAAGAAAAAGGCTTTGGACTGGTTCCGTTTTTGCTGGAAGGCGAAAATCCATTTCAAATGGGCGGAACCCGACAAATGAATGCTCAGCAAAATGGCACTTCGCGAGTTGTTTATACGCCTGATATTCCTGAATCCGGAGAATATGCCGTATATGTTTCTTATATCCGAAACGATGAAAATGTAACCGATGCCCATTATGCCGTTAACCATTCAGGAGGAAAAACGGAGTTTTTGGTGAACCAGACCATTGGCGGAACCTGGATTTACCTGGGAACTTTCCGATTCGACAAAGGAACGAATGGGAAAATTGAATTGACCAATCAGTCGAACGAAACCGGCAAACTGGTTTCTGTGGATGCGGTCAGGTTTGGCGGTGGGATGGGAAATGTTGTTCGTGGAAGTGCTGACGATATGGATAAATTACTGAAACTACGTGATGTTCAGGGATTCGCGTTGGATTCGTCGAAATGGTTGCCGTTTGCCAGTCAGCGTCCGAGGTATCAGGAAGGCGCGCGGTATTATTTGCAGTATGCCGGTATGCCCGATACCCTGGTTTATATCCTGAATAAAGCGAAGGTTGACTATTCGAACCGCGGAAAAGATGCCGCTGCTTTTGCTAAACGCGAAGCCGGAAAGGACGATTATAAAGACGACTACCAGAGTCGAGGCGAATGGGTGAATTACCTGATGGGCGCGCCAAACGGACCTAAAAGCAATCCAAATGTCAAAGGGCTTGGGATTCCGGTTGACATGGCTTTGGCTTTTCATACCGATGCCGGAACTACTCCCGACAGCACAATTATCGGAACGCTGATGATTTACGATACCACTAATGGTCCTGATGTTTTTACGAACGGACAGTCGCGATGGGCAAGCCGCGATTTGGCCGATATTGTGCAAACACAGGTGGTTGGTGATCTTCAAAAATTGCACTTTCCGCAGTGGACGAGGCGCGGAATGTGGAACAAACAATATTCGGAAGCGGCGCGTCCGAAAGTTCCGACCATTTTGTCAGAATTGTTGTCGCACCAGAACTTTGCCGACATGGCGCTGGCCTACGATCCGCGATTTAAATTTGATGTCAGCCGGGCTTATTACAAAGGTATCCTGAAATTTTTGGCCTTTCAGAATGGGCAAAAATACACGGTTCAGCCGCTTCCCGTTGATCATTTTCAGATGAAAATGGAAAGCAAAGCGATTCGTCTATCGTGGACTCCGTTAACCGATGAATTGGAGCCAACCGCAATTGCCAAATCGTATAAAATATATACCCGAATTGAAAATGGCGGATTCGATAATGGACGCGAAGTGAACGAACCAAGCTATTTATACAGCGATTTAAATCCAGGTGTAATTTATAGTTTCAAGGTAACAGCCATGAATGAAGGCGGCGAAAGTTTTCCCTCCGAAATACTGGCTTGCAGCTTACCAACCGACAACCGGAACCCGGTTTTGATTGTCAATGCGTTTGACCGGATTTGCGGGCCTGCAACATTTGATAATGGAAAGGAAGCTGGATTTCGGACGAGCGAAGACGAGGGTGTTGCCTACAAAAAGGACATTGCTTTTATTGGCGAGCAATACGATTTTGATCGGAAATCGCCTTGGAAAGATGACGACGATTCGGGTTTTGGTTCAAGCCATGCCGATCAGGAAACCCGCATCGTTCAGGGAAATTCGTTCGATTATCCGTTGGTTCATGGACAGGCATTCCGAAATAATGGCTTTGGTTTTATTTCGATGAGCGACGAAGCGTTTGAGCAAAAGAACTGGAATGCAACCGATTTTTCGGTACTCGACATCATTTTTGGTGAAGAAAAAACAACCAAACCGCTTTATGGACTTCAGAAAAAGGATTTTACACTTTTTACTCCTGAAATGCGACAGGCAATTTCCGGGTTCACTTCCGGAGAAAATGCCAGGCTTTTCTTATCGGGAGCTTACATCGGTACAGATTTGGATTTGTGCGGCGACACACTTGCCCGTCATTTTGCAGCCGATGTGCTGCATTATCGGCAGATGACAAACCATGCTAGTAAAAGCGGCTGCGTGTATCCGGTAAATGACGTCAAGTCTGATTTTTCGACAGAATTTCGTTTTGTTCAGGATTACAATCCAAACATTTATAAAGTTGAATCGCCCGATGCCATTGAGCCAAAAGGTGAAAATGCCAAAGTGCTTTTCAGGTATAAGGGCGATAATAAAACTGCCGGAATTTGCTTTGATGGCAACTATCATTCCGTAATTTTGGGCTTCCCGTTCGAAACGATTACGACCGATCGGCAGCGTGATGAATTGATGGGGCAGATGTTGAAATATTGGGGGTTAAAGGAATAGAATTAATCCTCAAAGAATGGTTTAAAATATCGTTATATGACACAATTGCTTGATTTAATTCAAAATACAAATAAAACGGCTGCTGAGATTCTCTGTGAATTCACCGAATCGCAATTGCTGGCCTGGCCATTGGCTGCTGCAAATTTTAAAGGACTGGAGAAGGTTGAGGAGAAAAGCTTCCAGTTCGATGGGTTTCAAATCAGGGCACAGTTTAATCCGGAGCGGATGCGTTCGTCGGTGGCTGAGGTTGATAAACAGTCGATTGCCGCACGCAAGTGTTTTTTGTGTAACCAAAATCGCCCATTCGAACAGGATGGTATTTCTTTTGGTGACGATTTCCTGATACTGGTCAATCCGTTCCCGATCTTCAAAAACCATTTCACGATCACCTGCAACCGGCACATCGATCAGCGGTTTATTCCCAATGTAAAAACATTGCTCGAATTGACTGAGGCCATGGAAGGTTTTATCGTGTTTTACAATGGACCTGAATGTGGCGCTTCGGCTCCCGACCATTTGCATTTTCAGGCAGGCGAGAGCAGCTTTATGCCCGTAACAGACGAGTTTGAGCGGCTTAAATCTTCGGGACGAATCCTTTTTTCAGGAGAAAAAACAAATGTTTGGGCGTTCGATAACTATCTCCGGAAAATGATTTCGGTGGAAACCAGTTCAATGGAAGAAGCATTGTGGGTAGTTGATCTGTATTACAAGCATTTTGAAGAAATGCAGCCTGAAAAAATGGAGCCGATGATGAATGCGCTCAGTTCATTCTCTAAAGGCAAATGGACGATTCACCTGTTTCCCCGGAAGGCGCACCGGCCAAGCCACTTTTTCGAAGAAGGCGAAAAACAGATTTTAATCAGTCCCGGATCGGTTGATTTTGGAGGGGTTTTCATTCTGCCCCGGCGCGAGGACTTTGATAAAATCAGCAAAGAAAATATCGTTGATATTCTGGCTCAGGTCTGCGTTGATCAGGATACATTTCTGGAATTGACTGAGAAAATCAGGATAGATTTGGGGAATAAGGAATATGAAAAAAAATAGAAAAATGAAGTTAAAGCATATAAAATCAATTTTTTGCCCTTCTTTTATGCGCAAGGTTGGGTTAGTTCTGCTTTTCTGCTCAATCCTTCCTGTCTTTGGTGTTGCTTTGGCTTCATGCAATTTAATAAAAGATCAATCTGCTCAGGAAGTTGAACTACAAAAAAGGCGACAGATTGAAGCCTCAATGACCTTGCTCGAAAATCGAAATCACCTTATTCCGCTTGACCGCCTCGATACCTTGAGAATTGCAGCTCTGTCGGTGGGTGACAGTATTCCGACCGAATTTCAACACATGCTGGCTAATTACATGAAGGTTGATTTTTTTAACCTTCCGGAACAGTTCACCGCAAAAGATTTAGCCGAATTGACTTCCAACCTGAAAAAATATAACCTGGTGATTGCCGGAATTCATTCAATTCAAAAAGTTGGATTGACGAAAGAAAAAACGAATTTGTCAGAAGATAAATGGAACGGATTCGAGCAACTGGATGATTATTTACATCGCGAAATAACCTCGGTTGTTTGCTATTTCTGCAATGCTCCATTGGTTAACGAAATGAAGTCGTTCGGAAAACCCGCCGGGTTGATTGTGGCTTTTCAAAATGACAGTCTGACTCAGTCGCTGGCCGCCCAATTAATTTTTGGTGGTACTGGTGCTAAAGGGAAACTTCAGTCTGATGAATGGAAAGCTTATCACCCGGGCGATGGCATTCTGATTGAAAAGGCGGTGCGGCTGAAATATACAATTCCGGAAGAAGTTGGTATAAAATCAGTTGCGCTGCAAACTCCCATTGATTCAATTGTAAACGATGCTTTGGATAAAAAAGCATTTCCGGGATGTAATGTGCTGGTTGCCAAAGATGGAAAAATTATCTTCCGCAAAGCTTATGGTTATGAGACTTTCGAAAAGCTGATGTCGGCTCATCTCAATGATATTTACGATCTGGCTTCTGTAACCAAAATCAGCGGCGGGTTACCTGGAATCCTGAAATTGTACGACGATGAAAAAATAGAACTGGATAAACCTGTTTCAACCTATTTTCCGGATTGGCAAAATAAACCTTCCAGTAAATCGAATAAAGCTGATTTGACTATTCGCGAATTGTATACCCATCAATCCGGATTGGTTCCTTTCATTAGTTTCTATAAAGCGACCATCGAAAATGGAATCCCTTCGCCCAAATGGTATGCGGCACAAGCTGATAAAATGCATTCGCTGTGTGTTGCTCCCGGAATGTTTCTGGACAGCCGGTTTAAGGATACCGTTTACTGCGAAATCCGGAATTCGCCGCTTAAAACCCGCGGTAAATATGTGTATAGCGATATTCCACTGATAATTACACCTGAAATTGTAAAAAATATTTCCGGAATCGATTTTCTGGAGTTTGTAGAACGTAATTTTTATCGGCCTTTGGGCGCTTCTGAATTAACTTATTTGCCTTTGCTGAAATTTCCCCGCGACCGTATTGTCCCGACCGAGAATGACCAGTATTACCGTTTTCAGCAGTTGCAGGGTACGGTTCACGATGAATCGGCTGCTGTTATGGGCGGAATTTCAGGTAACGCCGGACTTTTTGCCTCTGCTAACGATTTGGCAAAACTGATGCAGATGTATCTTCAGATGGGAACCTACGGCGGAAAACAATATGTGAGTGAAGCCACCATGAAAGAGTTTACCCGTGTTCAGTTTCCGCAGAACAACAACCGTCGCGGACTGATTTTTGATAAACCGTCGCTCGACAACAAAACGTTGAAACCTAAAGATGCTTATCCATGTCTGGAGGCGAGTGCCGAAAGCTTTGGACATTCGGGATATACCGGAACCTTTGTGTGGATGGATCCCAAATGTAACCTGTTGTATATTTTTCTTTCGAACAGGGTTTGTCCAACGCGCGACAATAACCTGATCAGTGATCTGAATGTACGCACAAAAATATTGTCGTCAATTTATAAGAATATCAAGAACTAGAAGAAAAGAAGTTCCATTCTCGGGGTTGTTTAAACACGAAGAAATTCGATTTGTACAAATTAAGTGAATATTTATATCTGTGGTTATGAAATTAATTCGCGCATCGGTTTGGGTTTTCGTACTTGTACTATCAGTTGTGGTTTCATCAGCACAATCGGCGATTAAAACCGGTGCCGAAAAAACCGAAAAATACCTTCCCCTGCTGAAAGGCAAACGGGTTGCCATCGTTGCCAATCAGACTTCAATCATAGGAAAAACATTGGTGGTCGATAGCTTGAAATCGTTGAAAGTAAACATTGTAAAGATTTTTGGTCCGGAACATGGATTTCGCGGAACAGCAAGTGCCGGTGCAGTGGTGGCCGATAGCTTGGATGCCAAAACCGGAATTCGGGAAATTTCGCTTTACGGTAAAAAGAGCAAACCTTCAAAAGCCGACCTGGCTGATGTTGATTTGGTGATTTTTGATATTCAGGATGTGGGTGCCCGGTTTTATACTTACATCAACTTGTTGGCCAAGGTGATGGAATCGTGTGCCGATAACAACAGGGAGTTGCTTATTCTCGATAGGCCAAATCCGAATGGATTCAGTGTTGACGGACCAATTCTGGATATTAAACTGAAATCAGGAATCGGTATGTTTCCTATACCAATTACTCATGGGATGACCATTGGCGAATTGGCCGGAATGTACAACGGCGAAGGTTGGCTGGCCAATCGGATGAAATGTAAAATTACCGTGATACCAGTTGCCAATTATACTCACGATATGGCATATGAATTACCTGTAGCTCCATCGCCAAACCTAAATTCGCAGCAGTCTATTCTGTTATATCCTTCGTTGTGTTTGTTCGAGGGCACAATAATCAGTCAGGGTAGGGGAACGCATTTCCCGTTTACTGTACTTGGCAATCCTGATTTAAAAGGCAAATACGACTTTTCATTCACCCCGGTAAGCATTAAGGGGATGAGCGAAACGCCCTTACATCAGAATAAAATCTGTTATGGACTTGATTTGAGGAAATACGACACCAGCGAGTTTCGCAAAACCGGTCAAATAAACCTTTCTTGGTTGATCGAAATGTATCAGGCTTATCCGTTCAAAGAAAAATTCTTCGATTACAAACAAAGCAACCAGATGGGTAACTTCGATAAACTGGCTGGAGTTACTACTTTAAGGGAACAGATTATTGCCGGAAAATCGGAGACAGAAATTCGAAATTCCTGGAAGCCGGGCTTATCTGCCTTCAAAAATCTACGCAAAAAGTACCTGATTTATCCTTAGACATGCTTTTCCCAATCTTAAAATCTCAAAAATGAAGCCGTAAATTTAATATTGTGTGTTTTAATGTTTTGCAAATCAGAGTGTTAAAATATGTTAATTTTATTTAGACCTATTTGCTATAATGTTGTTGAATTTTTCGACCCAAAAGGAATAATTATTTAATTTAGTCCCATAATTAAGTTGTATTCATTTGATCCTTGTTTGTTTTGTGTGGTGATCCAAAAGTATTGAATACACTACTCCCCATTTTTGAATGAAAACGAATAAGGCTTGTTAAATAAATTCATTCATATATTCTATTTTACAGTGTTAATTTAACCAGTTTGTTATGAAAAAAACGGTAGCATTACTTTTTATTTTGTGTCTGATTTTCCAGTTGGCGATGGCACAAAAGCGATCAATCTCGGGAGTTGTCCGGGATAAGGTGACCAATGATCCACTTCCAGGTGTGACTATTGTAGAAAAAGGAACAACAAATGGAACCGCAAGTAATTCAAACGGGGAGTTCCAATTATCAGTTAATCCGAATGCAACACTTTCTGTAAGTTACATTGGAATGGCCACCCTAGAAGTAAAAATAGGTGCAAGTTCAACGATCTCAGTTCTTTTAGAATCAGCTTCTGAAAAAGTTGATGAAGTTGTTGTTACTGCAATGGGGATTATGAGGCAAACGAAAGCACTGGGATATTCTGTTCAGGATGTGAAAGGAGAAGAATTGGTGCGCGTTAAGGAAGCCAATTTGGTAAATTCGCTGAACGGTAAAATTGCCGGGGTGAACATTACCAACTCTGGCGGTGCCCCGGGATCTTCTTCCCAGATTATCATTCGTGGAGGAACTTCACTTTTGGGCGATAACCAACCTTTGTTTGTAATTGATGGTGTTCCAATCGATAACTCAACCTCTTCAGGTAATTCCGGAACCGACAGGGTTACTGCAACTTCTACTTCAAGTGGTAACCGGGCAATGGACTTAAACTCTGCTGACATTGAATCGATTTCGGTATTGAAAGGACCGGCAGCAGCTGCTCTATATGGGCTGAAAGCCGCAGCAGGAGCTGTTGTTATTACTACTAAAAAGGGAAAACAAGGAGAGCCACAAATCTCGGTTAGTTCTAAAATGAAGCTTGATGTGGTTAGCCGTCTTCCTGCACAACAGGGATTATATGGACAAGGTAGTGGTGGGGCATTTAATGCTGATACCGGCGAATCATGGGGCGATAAAGTAGCTTCGGGCAAACCATTCTATAACAATATGAAAGATTTCTTTCAACAAGCATGGGCTTATGACGTGAATGGAAGTATTTCAGGAGGAACTGAAAATGCTAATTATTTCATGTCTGTTCAGCGTTTAGACCAAAAAGGTATTGTTCCAACTACCGATTATGTGAAGAATTCGTTCCGTTTTAACGGTGAGCAGAAGCGCGGTTGGTTTACAATAGGGATGAATACCAATTACATTTATTCTACGACAACAAAAACGCTTACAGGCGACGGATTATATGGAACAGGTGGTACTGGCTATATGCTAAGTATTATTAATTGGCCCAGAACTGACAACATGGCTAATTGGGATGTTAATGGTGTGAAAAGAAGATTATTGCCGGGAGTTGCACTTCAGGATGATATCGATAATCCAAATTGGCTGGTCAGATATAATCCGGTTACTGAAGATTTACACCGCTTTATTGGATCTGGTTACGTGAAGGTTTCACCGGTTAAATGGCTTGATGTTGTATATCGTGCGGGTATCGATCATTATAACTCATTTAATCAGAGTATTACAAGTCCGGGGGCTGCTATGATCGCGCCATATGACAAAGGGGCTGTTTCAGAAAAACTTCGCCAAAACGATTTGTTGTCTTCCACGTTAACCGCGAATGCTAATCAAAAAATAAACAGTTTCGACCTTAACCTTTTGGTCGGTCATAGCTATGAGCAAACAACCTATTCGAACAATACTCAAACTGCTGTTGGAATGTTAAGTGCTGACTTTATCAGTATCAACAATGCAGCCGCTGCGAATAAGGCATTTGACAGTTATAAATCGCAAAAACGTTTGACAAGTGTATTTGGTGAATTTCGCGTGGATTATAAAAATATAGCTTTCCTTGGAGTTACCGGACGTAACGATTGGTCTTCAACGTTATCTCCTGAAAACCGCTCGTTCTTTTATCCATCCTTCAACGGAAGTTTCGTATTCACAGAGCTTCTTAATGAAAGATTCAGGAACATACTTTCTTTTGGTAAGCTGCGTGCATCATGGTCGCAGGTTGGTAAAGATGCCCCTGTTTATCAAACAGCCACCTATCTGAATTCGCCTGTTACAACCATTGGCGGGGGCTATAACGACAGCTGGACTGGTGGTAATCCAGATTTGAAACCTGAAAAAACAACTGCTCAGGAATATGGTGTCGATCTTCGCTTTCTGAAGGGTCGCCTGGGAGTTGACTTGACTTATTATAAGACAACAAGTGACGATCAAATTATTCAGCCACGTGTAAGTAATGCGATAGGTTATATCTTCAAATATGTAAATTGGGGAACTGTAGAAAATAAGGGTTATGAAGTGACCATTAATGCCGTTCCAATTCAAACACAAAACCTGAAATGGGATTTAAACCTTAACATTTCGCACAATGATGGTAAGGTTTACAATCTTCCAATCGGTTTGGAATTGCTTTATGTTACCGATGTTCAGATTGGACCTGCAAAACCAGCATCGGTTAATAATGGAGATTTTCTTGGTCTTACCGGACAAAAATGGCAGCGGACAACTGACGGTCAGTTAATACTGGATCCGATTACCGGCTATCCACTCACATCAACTGATGCCACCAAGTTGGTAGGTAACCGGGAACCTGATGTTATTTTAGGATTAAATAACAACATTGCTTACAAAAACTGGAATCTTTCATTCCTGATTGATATCCGGAAAGGTGGAGCTGTGTACAATGCTACCGAATGGGCGATGATTAAAACCGGTTTAAGTAAAGTAACAGAAAACCGGGGCGAAAGTCGAACATTCGAGGGGGTAACACTTAATTCGACAACCGGAGCTTATGAAGCCAAGACAAGTACAGTCGTTTTAAATGAAAATTATTACAAGAACATTTACAGTGCTGAATCTTCAAATTTCATCACTGATGTAAACTGGTTCAGACTTCGGACAGCGTCGCTTGGATATAAATTGCCTGATTATGTGTGCAAAAAAATCGGTTTTGTAAAAAGTATTGATGTTTCGATCATGGCAACCAATCTATTTATAATTACGAATTATAAAGGAATGGATCCTGAAGTAAGTGCCGGTGGAGCTGGAGTTGTTGGTGCAGGTTCTTCGGGCATCGATTATGCCGGGGTTCCGGCTACCCGCAGTTATTCGTTAGGTTTTAATCTTAAATTTTAAGAAATAAGCATATGAGAAAGTTAACACTAATATTTCTGGTAACATTAGGCTTTATAGTCACTTCGTGTGATTATAACCTGGACATAAATACATCTCCAAAT
>Ga0302288_1001490_pt1 | contig 15114 bp, 9 predicted proteins | sample III_Fen_N1_1_FD_194549 | JGI IMG/M metagenome (GOLD analysis project Ga0302288, IMG submission 194549) | Peat permafrost microbial communities from Stordalen Mire near Abisko, Sweden - III_Fen_N1_1 | ecosystem: Environmental > Terrestrial > Soil > Wetlands > Permafrost | place: Sweden: Abisko...
TGGTAAGAAAAAGTAATAGAGTTTTGAATGTAATCAATAAAAATCTGTTTCGCGAGGCTGATATTCCTGTCAATTATCGAGCTGTCCATCAAACAGGTTATACTTTTATTAAAAAGTTTGAAATCGGAAAGGACAACCTTTGGTTTTCTCACCTCTGTTCTCAAACTATCCGGATTAAAATATTCATAACCATCTGATCCTCCAAAAAATAAATTACCAATGGAATCGGTACAACTCAATCGGTCATAGAACTCTCTGGACATGATCCCATTGCTTTGATCGTAATTGATAAACCTTGAGGTCGCCGGATTGAGCCTGGAAATATTGGTGCTGGTTGATACCCAGATATTATTATGCTTGTCGCTCAGAATACTGGCAATATGTTTGTTTTTTAGTCCTTTCGAATAGCGGGAGAACTTTTGGGTCTCATAATTGAATTTGTTAAGCCCATTATTTGTACCAACCCAGATATTCTTTATCCTGTCTTCATAAATTACTTTTATCTCATTGTTACTGATGGATGTGGTGTCACGTTTGTCGTAGTGGTAATTTTTAAATACCTGTCCGCCTTTCGGAAGAAAAGCAAGACCCCAGATGGTCGCAACCCATAAGTTCCCCCGTGAATCTACAAAAACCTGGAGGGTATACTGGTCATCGAGATTATTGTGTTTCTTATTATAATGATAAAATACATTTTCGCTGACATCATACCGGTCAACACCCTCCCGATGTGTGGCCATCCATAGGTCTCCATCCTGATCTTCGGCAATAGAACGGATATCGTTACATGCAATAGAAAGAGAACTCTTAGGGTCATGCCTGTATGCATCAAATTCCCTGGTTTTAGGGTTGTATTTCTCAAGTCCCCCCAGGTAACTTCCAATCCACATTTGATTTTTTGAATCGTGGAAGATCGAAAAGATGATGCCGTCAGGGATACTCTTTGGTTTTTTATCATCATGCCTTAATCGGACCGTGGTGCGTTTCTCCCAATTATAAATATCGATACCAAATGTATGCTTACCGATCCAAAATTGACCCATCCCGTCATTAACCATCGTAGAAGGAAGTTCTTCTGTGCTTGCCCAGAATCGATCTGAATTTCCGCCAATGAATTTAAACGGTACATTGTTCCTGGCCAGCCTTATCCCCCCAAATAAATTAATATTCCATACATTTCCTGTACGATCTTCATAAACACGTTGTAAACTTTTTCCTATAGAATAAGGATTATCATCATCATAATTGTACTCATAGAAACTATCACTTGTCGGGTTATAAAGTTTTAACCCAATCAGGGAGCAGAACCATACCTTATTGTCCTTGCTGATATAAATCGAATTGATATAATTATCAAGATTCTTTGAGAACGGGTAATGCTTAAACGTTTTAGCTGTAAGATCGTAGGTGTCAATCCCTTTCCCCAGTGTACCCATCCACAGGGTTTGACCTGTTATGCCCAGGATTTTTATTTCGTTAATGGATATCGATTGGTTGTTTAAAGGATCGTGCCGAAAAGGGATTAGCTTCTTTGTCTTATTCTCGAAACAAAATAAGCCTCCGTTTGATAGATTACCTATCCACAAATTGTTCTGATCATCGAAAATCAGGGCGCTGATATCCCCCTGATTCACTTCCACCACGGCTTCAAATTGACCCTTCGATTTATTATACGTGTAGACGATTTGATTATAAGCGACAAAGAGTTGCCCTGTTTTATCAAATGTAAAAACCTTTACGAATTTATCATCAAAAGACTTCATATTACTCTTGTCGGGAAGTCTTGTAAAACAATCATATTCCCGGTTATATTTTCGGATTCCCTCCTTTGTACCGATCCAAAGATTATTTTCGTTATCAAGAACTAAATTATTAATCCCGTTTGAAGGCAATGATTTTGGATTATTCACATCCATCACATAAGGAAATATCGTTTGACCATCGAATCGGAACAAACCTTCTTCAGTTCCAATCCACATATAGCCCATGTGATCTTCAACCATTACACTGGTTTTGCTGCTGGTAATATCGGAAAGGGCATCAAAGACCTTAAATTCAAGATTTGGTTGTTGAGCATAGGCAATACTGCCCACCACACTGGAAAAGCAAAAGGTTATCATTATAAGATTGACAAAATTCAATCCTTTCATCTTCTTGGTCAGTATAAAGTTCTGTTTAAGAGGGTGCTAAACTAATAATATTTTTTAAATATATATTTTTTATTGATTGAAAACAACACATTTATATCTCATCCTAATTTACTGAATTTCAGTGGGAACATTGATCAATCCAATTATTGAAATATCATTTATTGTCCCCTTTTTGCAATCCGTTTAATTCAACGGGTGGAGAGGAAAGTCCAGGCCACAATCCGGCTTTGTTTTTGTCCCTGTGCCATTTCTATGGTTCGCACTTCCTTTGCACCTGCCCTTTGAAGCGCCTTGTAAATACCCTGAAGATTTGACTTCTTCGAAATCAGGGAGCTAAACCACCTACATCGGTCGGGCAGTTCAGAACTCTGTTTTACCATGCGGCGAACAAATTCGGCTTCTCCCCCATCACACCATAATTCGTTGTTTTGTCCCCCGAAGTTTAATACCGACGGTATTTTACCGGGTGACGACAGATTCTTCAGCTTACGTTGAGATTCGCCAGATGCCTCTTCAGGTGAAGAATGAAACGGGGGATTACAGATGGACAAATCAAACACTTCGCCGGGCTTGAGAATTGAACTGAATATATTCGAAGGCTTGGCCTGCAACCTTATTTCAATGGTACCCTTTTGAAAAGCATTGGATTCGATGATCTGGTTGGCACATCGAATGGCCACCGGATCAATATCCGTACCCACAAAATGCCAGCCATAGGTCTTATTCCCGATCAGCGGGTAGATGCAACTTGCCCCAACTCCGATATCCAGAACTGATACCCCCTTACCCTTCGGAATGACACCATTGTTGCACGAGGCAAGCAAATCAGCCATATAATGAATGTAATCAGCCCGTCCCGGAATGGGTGGACAGAGATAATTCTTCGGAATATCCCAGTTCATAATGCCGTAATGCAATTTCAGAATGGCTTTATTGAGCATCTTTACAGCCACCGGATTGCCGAAATCAACCGTTTCACTGCCGTATTTATTCACATTCACAAATGGAACCAGCTCAGGGCAGGTATCGGTTAACTGCTTGAAATCGTACCTGAACCGGTGAGGGTTCTGCGGATGCAAGGCGGTTTTTTCTGAGGAAATTATTTTCTTCTTTTCAGTCATGCGAAATGTCAGGTTTAAGGAATCCGCTATCGCCCAGCCAGTCAGCCATACGCTGGGGCCAGGTATTTATTGTTTTAAGTGAAGACCGATCACCCATGTTGAATGCATGTTTCCCTTTAGCCAAAAGAATTGCTTCCACCGGGACCTTTGCATCGCGGAACTTCTGAAGCAGTTCCATGGTCACCTCATCGCAGCCATACTCGTCGTCATTGGCGCAAATCAGGAAAGCCGGCGGGGCATCTGCCGAAATCTTTTCAGGTGCCTTGCCCCCGGGATAAACCATCATCTGGAAATTCAGTCCTCCATTGATGCGGTCAACCGGATCTGCTGCCCTGGAATCACCATCTCCCTTGTCGAATGCTACCATCATCACCACCGCACCGCCCGCTGAAAACCCCAGCATGCCGATCCTATTGGGATCAATTTTGAATTCTCCTGCACGGCTGCGGACCAGCCGAATGGCCCTGTAAGCATCCTGCCGAACATTATCCATCGAATAGGGTGATTTCTCTTCGTCTGGTAACCGGTATTTTAAAACGAATGCGGCAACCCCGATGGAGTTGAAAAATTCGGCGGCCTGCTTTCCCTCGGCATTGTAAACCAATTCCCTGAATCCCCCTCCCGGAGCTACTATTACCGCACAACCGTTGGCCTTTTCTGCCGGAGGCAGAAATACGGTGACCGATGGATTATTAATGTTGCGTACCCAGTAATCCATCGCTATTTCGGGCAGGTCCTTCCGGCTTTCGAATCCCGGAGCGCCATTGGGCCAAAGGTGAATCACCTGCGGTTCAGGTTGAGCAACCGCGATGAGGGGCAGTAAAAAAGTAATAATCATGAGCCGATGAAAGTAACCTTGCATAAGATTTAGATTTAAACACTAAAACTAAAAAGAATTCAGTCTGAAAATCCAAAAAAGCATTATTATTATTTTCCGTTCATCTATTCGTTGAAACGGATTACTGAACCATTAGTGAAGTAATCCTATACTGAGGGTAGTTTCCGAAGTGTTTGGTCACTATACCTCTGCCAGCTTCCCTTCATAAGATCTCCTCAGGTCAACCCGGCAGCTTTCATTTCCTGGGGACGAAATGAAACCGGGCCAGATATGCCAATAGTCTTCCTACCAAAAATGTCATATACTTTTCCCCTATTGTGTCGCTTTACCTGAGCTGATTTCCTCGTAGGTTATTCGAAGGTGATTCGAAGGTTATTCGAAGGTTATTCGATGATTGTTCGTATGGAATTGAATAATCATCGAATCACCTTCGAATAATTAACGAATAAGTTTCCAATAATTACAAATCCTGTTCAATAGTCGGTAAATGAGTGAACCAATCAACACTTTAACCTTGAACAGATAATGGGTTTTAGAATCAATACAATGGCAGGATGAAATTCTGGGCCCACAATCATAGGTACCAGGAATAAGAAGATGTTCTCAAAGTCAAAAGAACAATTTAAACGCCATGTCGTCAGGAAGTTAATTCAAAGCATTCAACCAATAATCCCTTGTTATGGTCCCCGGGTTGAAATTTCAAGTTTTTATGCTGCTTCAATTTAAACCCGTATTTGGGTCCATCCGATCTTTCAACAGACCCTACGTAAATTGAATTTGTTCAGTTAAAATTCTTCATAACAAAGACTAATCCAGTGATTATGGATTAGTCTTTGTTGTGGTAAATCAAAATGAAGTCTTATTTAGCTACCGACCTTAAATATTCAACCACTGATCTGGCCTTTGCCTCATTAAGCGCAGGATCGATCATGATTATATTGTTGAACTTCTTGATGAGCGCTTTTACATTTGGATCGGCCTTCTGCATGGCCTCGGTGTTCAAAAGCAAATTCATGATATATTCCGGTGCACGGTCTTTGGTGATATTCCTTAGTGGCGGTCCAATTTTTAACTGATCCAACTCATGGCAAAGAGCACATTTGTCATTGAAAATGCCCTTCCCTTCGGTAATCATCTTTTTATCCAGTGTAGGATCAAGTTTCACACTTTTAATGGGTCCAACGCCAAGATCTTTAGTCTGTGCAGCCGTTTGCATTACACCGGCACTCAGGCATAAAAAGGAAGCAATGACCAATGAATGTAATACTGTAATAAAATGTTTTTTCATGTGTTGTATGTGTAATTAAATACTAAAATTAGTAATATCCGTTTACTTGTTTACTCCTTTAGAATATTCAAAAGTAGTCATTCATAATCATTTTGGTATTTATTAATTGTTAAGAAACAATAAATGAATGCCAAAATGATTGTGAATGATTTAGAATTATTTTAGGTGAAAACACTGATATTCATCAAAAATTAAACCAGGCCAGGAGGTAGAGGGTGTTATTATCGGCAGCACTTCTACCCGCTCCATTATAATTTGTTTTACTTCCGTCAAACATGCTATAGGTAACATATTGAATTGAAAACTTAGTATTGTACCAGGGCAAATATTCAATCTGGTAGATGAACCCATTACTGTTTGGCTTATACGTTGAACCTGCGGGAATATATGCCTCCGTCGTGCCCGATGAATTGAAATAGCCGACGGTTGCACCCACTCCGTTTTTTAAATAAAGGTTTCCATCAATTTTAAACGAACTAAAGTTATAATTATTAACGGAAGAATTGCGGCTTTCGGTTTCCTTGATCAGCGACGAATGCAACACCAGGGTTCCTGAGTTTAGGGTATGCTCATACTGAAGATCAAATCCAACATCGGTAAATTTATCCATTTCTCCTGAAATGCCGGTTACATAATCATTGGTGGCTATTCCAAATGTACCCAACTCAGCATAGTTATTACCCCAGGAGTGTTGAAGGGCCACTCGCCAATATGGTGCAATTCCTTTTATGGTCATACTGCTGGTGGAATCCGCCGGATTTGCGGCACCTTGCGGTGAAGAACGGTATAGCGTTAATTCAGCATATAATAAGTTATTAAACAAGGCATAAGCACCTAAACCGGCAACCTGCATGCCAAGGTTTTCGATCATTGTAGATTTGGCCGGTGAATTTGCAGCACCTGAAGATGCTGTAGGAAAACCCCAGGCCGGTGTCGAATTCCAAACATCCTGTACGGTAGGATTATTATTCAAAGTGACTCCATACAACAGGCTGGTTGTCCCCAGGCTTGTTCGGTTGGCATACCTGATTTCGGCATTATCCATGCCGAAAGTTTGTCCGTCGTAAGTCATCTGGATAAAAGAACCAATGTGAGGGGTAATCTGGCCTGCATAAAACATACTGATCTGCTGAGGGAAAGCTATCGAATTGTTTTGAGTTCCCTCAATGGCTTTCGCGTTACTTGTAAAAGAGGTTTGCACCATGGCCGATAAGGGCAGGTAGCTAAGCAATTTCAGCCGGGTAACCTTATCGCTGTCTTCCTTTGAGTCAATGGTTTTCATCATGGTCATGGTGTAGGCGTTCATTTTAAATTGACGGCCAAAAGGAGTAAGCTCGGGAAAGGAATAATGGCAGGCCGTACACGACATTCCCGTTTGACGGGCAAAACTGGGAGTTGCCTTTGTCACACCTGCCTGGACAAGGATAATCAGCATCAGAATAAACAATTTCAGCATACTTATTCCGGGGTTAGAGTTTTCAATACATTTCCTGAAATCAATTGAATTGCTAAATCTTTTCTGGAGTAAAGTCTTTTTCATAATAAGCATTTTAGTGTTATGAATAAATTATCAGTTTTGATCCGTAATCCTGCAATCAATAAAAACACCTTTTCAGCCTTTGTTCCGTTTCAACGTTCTAATCAGGTGAAATAATATATTACGATCCTTATTATCACGATAAATGTAAAAAAAAGTGAGCGACAAAACCCATAGATATTAAGTCATTACACCTTTAGGGATTCCTGCAATGATGCCAGTCAGCAGACTAGCTTTCCATGGCTGAAGCTATTTACCCTTTTACCATATTAATTAAAAAAAGTTCTGTTTCATAAAACAATAAAATGGCTGTTATTGTTTTATGAACCTTTTAATTTAAACTTCTTTCCTAATTTTTATCAACAATCCTCTTTTCAGGAATCGAAATTGGTAACTTTACCCTTCCTCCCGAATGTTTACTATCGGGCAAGGGTAAACTATTTTTAACTCATTGTTTATGAATTCTTTTACGCACTTACATGTTCACTCACAATATTCTATTTTGGACGGTGCAGCCAGTGTTCGGGGGCTGATTGAAAAAGCCAAAAAAGATGGGATGACAGCGCTTGCACTGACTGATCATGGCAACATGTTTGGTGCCAAAGAGTTTTATGATGTTTGCCGTAAAGAGGGAATCAAACCCATCCTGGGTTGCGAAACTTACGTTGCAGAGACTTCACGTCACAGCAAAAAAGATGCAAAGGTCGACCGCTCAGGATATCACCTGATACTCCTGGCAAAGAATATGACAGGCTACCGTAATCTGCTCAAACTGGTTTCTGCCGCGTATACTGAAGGCTTTTATTATAAACCGCGCATCGATAAGGAACTGCTCGAAAAATATCATGAAGGATTGATAGCCTCATCGGCCTGCCTTGGTGGAGAAGTCCCGCAGCACATTCTGGCAGGACATCTTCAGGACGCGGACGATACTATTCAATGGTTCAAAACTGTTTTTGGGGATGATTTTTATCTGGAGTTGATGCGTCATCCCTCGGAATTACCTGAGATGCGGCGAAATGTGTATGAGAGCCAGGTGCTGGTGAACACCCACATGCTGGATCTGTCCAAAAAACATGAGGTGAAACTGATCTGCACCAACGACATCCATTTTATCAATCAGGAAGATGCCGATGCACACGATTTACTCATCTGCCTGAATACTGGTAAGGATTTGGATGATCCTACGCGTATGCGTTATACCAAGCAGGAATGGTTTAAAACCACTGCAGAAATGACTGCGCTGTTTTCGGATATCCCGGAATCGCTGGCCAATACCCAGGAAATAGCCGATAAGATTGAGGATTACGAGCTGAATTCGTCGCCCATCATGCCTCTGTTCCCCATTCCCGAAGAATTTGGTAAACTGGAAGATTACCGGGCACGGTTTACGGAAGAAATGCTGCACGAAGAATTCGGTGAGAAGGCATTCGAGGAGCAGGGAGGATATGACAAGGTGGTACGGGTCAAACTGGAATCGGATTACCTGGAACACCTGACCTGGAACGGGGCAAGACAAAGATATGCGGAACCGTTCACCGATGAGATTATGGAACGGATTGAATTCGAGCTGAATACCATAAAGACGATGGGGTTCCCGGGGTATTTCCTCATTACCCAGGATTTTATCAACGAGGCAAGACGAATGGATGTTCTTGTAGGTCCCGGGCGTGGTTCGGCTGCCGGTTCTGTGGTCTCTTATTGCGTGGGTATCACCAACATTGATCCGCTCAAGTATGATTTACTGTTCGAGCGCTTTCTGAATCCAGACCGTATATCGATGCCCGATGTGGATATCGACTTTGATGATGATGGCCGGCAGAAAGTGCTTGATTATGTGACCCATAAATACGGAAAAGATAAAGTTGCCCATATTTGTACTTTCGGAACAATGGCCACTAAGATGGCCATCCGGGATGTGGCCCGCGTACTGAAACTGCCTCTTTCAGAAGCTGACAGGCTGGCAAAGATGGTTCCTGAAACCCCAAAAATGAATTTCTTTACCGCATTTAAAGAAAGTTCGGAGTTGAGGCAGGAATTAAAGTCGAACAGTGATCTGATTCGTGCTACGCTGAAATTCGCACAAACACTCGAAGGTTCAGTCCGTCAGACAGGTGTACATGCCTGCGGAATCCTTATCAGCCGTGATCCGTTGACAGACCATATCCCGGTTATGTTTTCAAAAGACGACGAGAATCTGCTGACCACCCAATACGATGGGAAATATGTTGAAGGCATCGGCCTGCTCAAGATGGATTTTCTGGGCCTTAAAACCCTTTCGGTGATTAAGGAAGCCATCGAAAACATCAAGCTTTCGCATGGAATCACCGTTGACATGGACCATCTTCCGGAGAACGATCCGGAGACCCTGGAGCTTTTCAGTAACGGAGATACTACCGGTATTTTCCAGTTCGAGTCACCCGGCATGAAAAAGCACCTCCGAAACCTGAAACCCAATCGTTTCGAAGATTTGGTTGCCATGAATGCGCTCTACCGTCCGGGACCAATGGAATATATCCCCTCGTTTATCAAACGCAAACACGGACAGGAAAAGATCGAATACGAGAGCCCTTTAATGGAGCCTTATCTGAAAGATACATACGGCATTACCGTTTACCAGGAACAGGTGATGTTGCAGTCGCGTGCACTCGGCGGTTTCACTCGTGGCGATTCGGATTCCCTCCGTAAGGCCATGGGTAAAAAGCAGATTTCGCAGATGGATAAACTGAAAGAGAAATTCAGGGAAGGCTGTCTGGCTAATCCTAAGTTTATGGAAGGCTGTGTGGCAGGAGAAAAAGAGCCGCAGAAACTGATCGATAAAATATGGAAAGACTGGGAAGCCTTTGCCAGTTACGCCTTCAATAAATCACATTCGGTGTGTTATGCCGCGGTGGCTTATCAGACCGGTTACTTGAAGGCTCATTTTCCGGCTGGATTTATGGCTGCAAACATGAGCCGAAACCTCAGTAATATTGTTGAAATCACTAAGCTGATGGAAGAGTGCAAACGCATGAAGATGTATGTGCTGGGTCCTGATGTGAGTGAAAGTTACGGTAAGTTCACCGTAAACAAGGATGGAAACATCCGTTTTGGCATGGCTGCCATTAAAGGTGTTGGCGAAGGCGCTGTACAGGATATTATTGTGGCCCGCAAGGGAGGCGAATTCAGGGATATTTACGATTTTGTCGAACGGGTAAACCTTCAGTCGGTTAACAAGAAGAACCTCGAAGCATTGGCAATGGCAGGCGCTTTTGATTCCTTTAAGAAGCATACAAGGAGCCAGTATTTTGCTCCGGATGAAAATGATCAGACTTTTATCGAAAAGCTGATCCGCTATGGGAATAAGATTCAGTATGAAAGCAATAACCTGCAACCTTCGCTCTTTGGCGAAGTGATGACGAGTCAGTCGGTCCAGAAGCCTGAGCCACCCCTGGTACCAGAATGGGCAGAACTGGTCCTGCTCGAAAAGGAACGAAGCCTGGTGGGGGTATACCTGACTTCGCATCCGTTGGATAAATATAAAATAGAGATCGAAACTCTTGCCACCAAGGATGTTACATTTAAAGATCTGAACAGCAATATTGATGCCTTAAAAGGCCGCGAATTAACTTTGGTCGGTATGGTGAGCGAAGCGAAAGAAAGCTTTGGAAAGACCGGAAAGCCTTACAGCCAGATTGTATTAACCGATTACACGGATTCGTATAAATTGTTTTTCTTTGCAAAAGACTATGTGGAATATGGCAAATTCTGCAAGCCGGGTCTTTACCTGATGGTGAAAGGAGTAGTTCAAAACCGTTATGGAGGTGATCAACTGGAGTTTAAGATCAGTAGGATGGAACTGATGGAGGAAATCAGGGAGAAATATTTTAAAAGCATTACCCTGAAAATACCCCTTCCGGCTCTTACCAAAGAGATGGTTCACGATTTGGCTAACCTGACGCAAAACAACAAAGGGAAAACACTGCTGAAGTTTGATGTTTGGGATCCTGAAACAAAAATGATGGTTAATCTGTTTTCAAGAAACACAAGGATTGAAATCACCAATGATTTATTAGCTTATTTTGAAAAGCAGGATGATCTTGCATTTAAAATTAATTAGGCTAATTTTGTTGGGATTTTAAGTTTTGTTGGAGTATTTACCTTTAATAAATATATTACAATGGCTTTAGAAATTAATGATGCAAATTTTGAGGAATTGGTTCTTCAGGCAGATAAGCCGGTTCTTGTTGATTTTTGGGCTGAATGGTGTGGTCCTTGTCGCATGGTGGCTCCAATAGTTCAGGAATTATCGGAAGATTTTGCCGGAAGATTGATCGTTGGGAAAGTGGATGTTGACAGCAATCCTGGTATTGCTACACAATTCGGAATCAGGAATATACCGACAATTTTGTTTTTTAAAGATGGTGTTGTGGTTGATAAACATGTTGGCGCTTCACCAAAATCGACTCTTGCTTTAAAAGTAGAAGGTATTCTCTAAGAAATAATTGAAAGGGAAAAGGCATAGGAAACTAAGGTTCTTATGCCTTTTTTAGTATATAAAATATCCCATGCTTCCTCTTCCGCTGACAGCATGTGGTAAAAATCCATTCAGTGAATAATTTAATCGACATTCAGCAGTTTCAGCAATTCGATAACCTTGAATTTATTTCTAAAGAGGTAGTCGAAGGCTTTATAACCGGTTTGCACCGAAGCCCTTTTCATGGCTTCTCTGTTGAATTTGCCGAGCACAGGCTTTACAACACCGGAGAATCGACCAAACACATTGACTGGAAACTTTTTGCCCGTACCGATCGACTGTTTGTGAAACAATACGAAGAAGAAACCAACCTTCGCTGTCAGATTGTGATTGATACTTCTTCATCCATGCTTTTCCCCTTTGAGAAAGGAATCCCATCGAAAATCAATAAACTGGCCTTTTCGGTCTATTCGGCTGCTGCAATCATCTACCTGCTCCGTAAGCAGCGTGATGCCGTAGGCCTTTCTTTATTCTCAAATGAGATAGAGTTTCATTCTGAAGCACGCCTTTCTTCTGTCCACATCGATTTATTATACAATCAGCTTGGATCATTGTTAAGGCAGGAGAAGGCTCATCTGGATAAAAAAACCAATACAGTTGATGCATTGCACATGATCGCAGAGAATATTCACAAACGTTCGCTGGTCATTCTGTTTAGCGACCTGATTGAACAGGAAAGTACGGATGAATTGTTTGAAGCCCTGCAACATTTAAAATACAACAAGCATGAAGTGCTTCTTTTTCATGTCACTGATCACCGTCAGGAAAAGGAATTTGATTTCAGAAATCAGCCCTACCGTTTTGTGGATCTGGAAACTGGCGAACACCTTAAATTTTCGCCGCATGATCTGAAAAATAATTATCAGAAGGCTGTTTCGGAATACTTCGAAGAATTACGCGTCCGCTGCGGACAATACCATATTGACCTGACCGAGGCGGATATCAATGAGGATTTCAAACATGTGCTGTATACCTACCTGCTAAAACGCAAAAGACTTTTCTGATCCAATCATGGAGTTGTTACCTTTTCTCCTGCAGGAAACAAATCACAGCTTACCGGGTAATGGTCGGAGTCATCTAAATAAGATACCTCAAAATTGTAACTTGAAAATTTGGGGCTGTACAGGATATAGTCAATACGGAACGAAGGTAACTTCCCGTTATAGGTATTCGCCGTCCCTTTGCCTGATTCGGTAAACGAATCTTTCAGATTCCCTCTGACAGTCCGATAAGTAAACGACACTGGTGTATCGTTAAAGTCTCCGCAAACAATCACAGGATAAGGACAAAGATTCAGATGTTCGCGAAGTGCGGCAGCTTGTTCGGCCCTTTTAACCAGGGCATTCTTAAATTTCACGCTAAGATCTTCCAACTTCTCCCTTGTTTTCTGATTGGGGTCAAATTCCATAGAATCAATTGTATTTATCTCCGTAGGACGAAGCCTATAGGATTGTAAATGGCAGTTATAAACGCGCACAGTGTCTGAATTCATCAGAATATCAGTAAAGATAATCATGTTTCCCGAGTTTTTAAATCGTATTTCTCCCATGTTCAGAATCGGGAAACGGGTCATAGTAAGTTGCCCGCCTGCATTACTGCTATGGGCAAGTTGCATATGGGTGATTTGGGGAAGTTTGGGATCTCTGATATCAAATATCTGTCGCTTATTAAGCCTGACTTCCTGCAAGCAAATGATATCAGCATTATTCTCCCTCAAATAATTGAGAATATGGTCTGCATTTTCCTTGTTTGGATATTCGCTCATGCCCATAAAGTATTTCACATTGTAACTGATTATACGGATACCTTTTTCATTGGTTTTTTTACCAGAAAGCTGAAGATAATTCCCAATGTGGCTATACCCGGCAAGGATAACCACAAAGGATATAAGTGCAAATTTGGGTTTGATAATGATCCACAAGACAATAAAAACAATGTTGACTACCATTAGATAGGGATAAGCCAAACCGAATAAGGCCGCGAACCAAAGTACTTCAGGACTGAGGAACACTGAAATTGAAGCAATGCCCAGTGCAATTACGGCTACAAGATTTATAAGTAAAAGAGTATATACAAAAAATTGTTTCAAATGGATTGCAGTTTTTGTTTCAACGTCACTCTTGTTCGCCTGCGGTTATTACAAATATATGAATAATTTAACTGTAATTTATACGGGTTCTTGTTGCCTATTATACATCGAGCGGATCATACGGTCTTTCCCATTGATGTCTTTCTTAAGAATCATTTCGGAAAATCCTTTTTCCAGCAGCATTCTCAAGCATTCCTGTCCGAATGCCTCATTGATCTCTAAATACAAATATCCTCCTTTGATGAGATGGTTCAAGGAAAATTCAGCTATGTATTCATAAAAGAGAAGCGCATTCGTATCAGGAACAAATAATGCCAGCCCAGGTTCAAAATCAATTACATTCTTCTGCATAGATTGTTTTTCATATTCTCTGACATAGGGTGGATTGCTGACAACAATATCCAGTCGAGGAAATTCAATTTCAGGCATATGGGTTAAAATATTGTATTCGAATACTGAAACTTCAACATCATTAAATTTCGCATTACGCCGGCTCGTTTCAAGGCAAATTGGCGAAATATCACAGGCATAAACAGTCGCCTGGGGTATATTTTTTTTGAGCGATACTGCAATGCATCCTGAGCCTGCTCCAATGTCCAGTATATTTGGTGCAGTAAGTTGATTCTCCTGAATGATCCATTGCACAAGCTCCTCGGTTTCAGGTCGTGGAATCAGTACTCCGGGTACTGCGAAAAAGGGCAATCCGTAAAACTCTGTCTCTCCAAGAATGTATTGTATGGGTTCGTGATTCTTCAGCCGGGCAACAATATTTTCGATTATCATTGACTCTTCAGCACTCAGTTCCTGATCGGATGCCAATATTAACTGAGTCCGCGTGTATCCTTTCAACTTCTCGAAGATAAGAAGTATCAGACTCTCAATTTCCCCCTTGGAGAAAATGCCAGCCAATTCTTTTCGGATTGATGCAATGCAAGCCTTCATTTATTGTTATTTTTGACAAAGTTAATTTTTTCGCTGATGAGTACTCCTTCAATTTTTATGCAACGTTGCCTCGAACTGGCTCTGCTGGGAATGGGTGATGTTGCCCCAAATCCAATGGTAGGCTGCATAATTGTATACAATGGAGTCATCATTGGGGAAGGTTATCATCAGAAATTCGGTGGTCCGCACGCTGAGGTAAATGCTATTAACTCAGTCCGGCATCCTGAATTACTCCTTCAGTCAACATTATACGTTTCGTTAGAACCTTGCGCTCATTACGGCAAAACACCCCCCTGCACTGATCTGATTATCGAACATCAGATACCAAGGGTGGTTATAGGAACGGTTGATCCGTTTGTACCGGTTGCCGGGAAAGGGATTGAACGGATGAGAAAAGCAGGTATTGAAGTTAAGGTGGGATTACTAGAAGCAGAGTGCCGTCAGTTGAACCGCAGGTTTTTCACCTTTCATGAGAAAAAACGCCCGTATATTTTGTTGAAATGGGCGCAGACCCTTGATGGATTTATTGATACCGACCGCACTGAAACCTTGCATCCGACCTGGATCACTAATTCTTTGGCAAAAAGACTGGTGCATAAACAGCGTTCTGAAGAGTCAGCGATTCTTATAGGA
>Ga0302288_1001492_pt1 | contig 15110 bp, 8 predicted proteins | sample III_Fen_N1_1_FD_194549 | JGI IMG/M metagenome (GOLD analysis project Ga0302288, IMG submission 194549) | Peat permafrost microbial communities from Stordalen Mire near Abisko, Sweden - III_Fen_N1_1 | ecosystem: Environmental > Terrestrial > Soil > Wetlands > Permafrost | place: Sweden: Abisko...
ACTTTACCAAAGTGCATTGGAACGCGAAAAGAAAAACCCATACACTGTGTTGGTGGCCGGAAGCGACACTACGCGCGACTCAGGTTTTTGGGCTTTTCGTACTTACGTTGAAGCTGCTAGTTATCGTGTAATTCCAGGTTGGGCTGCTGCTGCGACCAAAATATTGGACGTAATTCACCGCCATGGTTGGACGGCTTATGGATTTGGCTACAAAGCCGAAACAGCTGCCATTACCAACATAATCTCCGAAATACGTAACAAATGTGCCGGCGAACTCGCACTGATTGGCGCTACCGATTGGCTTAACGAACTCGAAGCAGCACAACAGGCTTTTGATGCTGTTTTTCACCAGAGCGTAACTGCCGCACCAAAAGGTGAACCCACTATTTGGGAAGTACGCCCACAACTGACCACCTCCCTCAAATCGTTGTTCTCGATGATTTCTTTGCTGAATTCGGGTACCCCCAGCGATGACCTTGCTTCACTCGAAACCTCACTCAACGAACTAATTCTCCGTTCGCTGGCTACAGTAAAAGCAGCTGGCACCAGAGCTGAGAATGCGAAGAAAGACGAACAAAAACCAACAACGTAAAGTTGCAGAAACAAAGGCCTCCAGTAGAGATAAACGCTGGAGGCCTTTTAAAATATGAGGTAGAGATATCGCTGAGGTTTGAGAATATAGTTTACACCTATTCGCTAACAGTTTCCACAAACAATAAAATATTAATCACATAAAATAAAAAATGAAAACAATAAAAGTATTTCTCGCATCATCTTCTGAATTAAAAGAAGATAGAGTACAATTTGAAATTTTTATTAATCGAGAAAATAAAGAATGGATTAAAAAAGGTTATTTTTTCGAATTAATTATATGGGAAGATTTTGTTGATGCTATGTCACTAACTAGGTTACAAGATGAATATAATAAGGCAATTGTAGATTGTGACATATTCATTATGCTTTTTTTTACTAAAGTTGGAAAATACACTGAGGAGGAATTTTCAATAGCATTAAAACAATTTCAATCTACAAAGCATCCTATAATCTATGCTTATCAAAAAGACATTCCATTTCGACCTACAAAAGAATTTCAGACGGTTACAAAGTTTACTAAGAGACTTGATAAACTTGGCCATTTCTGCTCAACTTACACTAGTAATGAAGATTTGCATTTGAAAATAAATAAACAATTAATCAAATTATTTCTATTTGGGAACCAGAGCGTGGAATATCCTTCTCCACCTGTAAAAAAAGAGCTAACAAAATTTGAGAAAATTGCTAATGATGAAATCATCGGAAGAGAAAACGAACTTAAAGAAATACGCGATATTCTTTTTGATGATAAAAAAGTAATAATAGTAAATGGGTTGGGTGGAATAGGAAAAACAATGTTAGCTCAAGCGTATGCGAGTAGATTTTATGATGATTACAAATATATAGCATGGATTTCTCAAGGCGACGAACCTGCCATAAAAGCATTTATTAACAACAAAGAACTAATTAAAAATTTGGGATTAGATTATTCCGAACTATCAAGATATGAAGAAAATGAACAAGTAAAAAGGATATTGACAAGGCATAGTGATATTAATGATAAACCAAATTTATTAGTTATTGACAATTCTGATAAAACCATTTGTGATATTAAGCAATATTTGCCCGGAACACCTGATTGGCATGTTTTAATAACATCAAGGGAAGAAATTGGAATTGAGCATAACTGTGTAAATAAAAAACTGGATTTTTTACGTGAAGAAAAAGCAATTGAACTTTTTAAGAAGCACTGTGATATTAAAATTTATTCAGATGACCAAATTTATACTTTACTAAAAACTGTTGAATATCATACACTCACAATTGAAATTCTTGCAAAAACAGCAAAGTTGCGAAGAACTAAATTTCATAAGATATTGTGTGCCTTAGAAGATGATTTAAAGGCCTCGATTTCTTTGTCCAGAGAAACAGAGCAAATTGATAGAATAACAACTTATTTGAAGTCTATATTTAATTTCACAAAACTCGATGAAAATGAAATATGGGTATTGAAGCAATTTTGTTTTTTGCCACCTGATTATCATAGTGCCAATATTATTGAAATTCTATTTCAAATTGAAAAACTCAACTGGTATGAAGATTTTTATATGGCATTAAATTCTTTAGAAAAAAAAGGGTGGTTATTATATAATAAAGAAACAGATAGTTTCAAAATGCACCGAATCATATATGAAGTTGCGATTGCCAAAATTCCACCATTATATGAAGACATAAAATTGCTTTTTCAAAAAATTGGAGAATTATTGGATTCGGAGGAAGATGTAGATGATTATTTGGAACATACAGAATGGATGCCGTTTGGAGAGAATATACTTGAGCTTATAGTCAAGTATAAAGTATTTAACCAGTTTGAAACAAAGCCAGAAATATATACGATTCAAAAAAATATTGGGTGGCTATATGATGAAATAGATGAATACGAAAAAGCAAAGATTGCTTTGGAAAGAGCCCTTGAGTCAGCTACTAAAGATTTAGGATTTGAAAATACTTTTGTAACAGACTGTCAGAGTAAATTAGCAATGATATTAAACAAATTGGGTGAATCTGAAAAAGCTAGAGATTTCTTAGAACAAGTAATTGAAACGGATATAAAAATTCTTGACAATGAGAGTGATTTATTGGCATTACATCGTAACAATTTAGCTGTAGTATACGCTACTATTGGCGAATATAATAAAGCATTAGACTTAATGACTGTGGTCATTGAGTCTGAAATTAAAAATTTTGGTGATAAAGCTGCAAGAATTAGTATAAGGTATTCTGTTTTAGCAGGAATTTATTCTTATTTAAAAGAAAATGAAAAAGCTAAAGAATACTATGAAAAATCTCTTGAAATAAATCGAATGCATTTCCCGGAAAATCATCCACGTATTGCTCATACTTTATTTAGTCTAGGCGTACTGTATTTTGACCGTGATAATAAAAAAGCTAAAGAAGCTTTCGAAAAAGCTTTTAACATTTATAGTGAACATTTTAAGGAGAATAGTGAGAATGTAGCTTCAGCTGAATATTATCTTGGAATGTTATATTTATCAGAAATTAAAGACACAAATGATAAAATTGAAATTGAAAAAGCTTGTAACTTTTTGGAAAGGTCCTTATCAACACGAATTGAAAAGAATGGAATTAATAGCTTAGCAGTTGCACAAATTCAATACATCTTGGGCATCATTTTATATTATACAAAAAACGAAAAAGAAGAAGGAAAAGACATACTGGAAGCAGTATTAAAAACACGGATTGAAAAATTAGGAGAGAATCATAAGGATGTTGCTGATGTTCAATTTCAATTGGGAAAAGTTTATTCAGATATGGAGGAGAATGAAAAAGCTCGAGATTTGTTTGAAAGAGCATTAAGAACTCGAACTGAACAATTAGGAGAGAATCATGCGGATGTTGCTGATGTTCAATTTGAATTAGGTGGAGTGTATTACCAATTGGAGGAGATTGAAAAAGCTCTGAAATTATATGAAAAAGTTTTGGCATTCTACAAAAACACATTAGAACCAAATGACCAAAAGATCGGTAATATTCAGTTTAATCTTGGACGAATATATTCAGAAAAGGGAGAAAATGAAAAGGCCAAAGAAGTATTCGAATCGTCACTGACTATTCATATAAAGACCTATGGCGAAGAACATAAAGAAACTTCATTGGTTGAGTACAAATTAGCTTGGGTTTATTATCAGCTTGAAGAGAACGAAAAAGCTCGGGAATTGTATGAAAAAGTATTAACATTCAATAAAGAAATAGAGGAAAAGGACGAGCGATTTATCGCTATAATTGAAAATGAACTTGCTCAAGTTTATATTGCTCTTGAAAAATATGCTGGGGCTATTGAATTATTAGAATCATCCTTAGCCAGTCGTATTAAAATATACGGCGAAGAGCATGTTGAAGTGGCTAAAGTTCAATTCATCCTTGGACGTATTTATTACCAACTCGATGAAAATGAAAAAGCTAAGGATATACTCGAAAAGGTATTAGATTTCTCTATTAAGAAATATCCTGAAGACGACCATAACATAGGTGACGTATTATTAGAACTAGGCCGAGTTTATTCCGATTTAAACGATAAGAAGAAAGCATGTGATTTACTAGAGCAATCATTAAACATTCACATTAAAATATACGGCAAAGAGCATGTTGAAGTAGCTAAAGTTCAATTCATCCTTGGACGTATCTATTACCTGTTGGATGAAAATGAAAAAGCTAGGGATATACTCGAAAAGGTATTAGCTTTCTCTATTGCGAAATATCCTGAAGATGACCATAGTATAGGTGATGTATTATTAGAACTGGGCCGAGTTTATTCCGATTTAAACGATAAGAAGAAAGCATGTGATTTACTAGAACAATCATTAAACATTCACATTAAAAAATATGGGGAAGAACATCAAGAGGTAGCAATAGTGCAGCAGCTCTTGGGTGGAATTTATTACCAATTGGATGAGAACGAAAAAGCCCAGGAATTATATGAAAAAGTTTTGGCATTCTACCAAAATACATTAGAACCAAATGACCAAAAGATCGGGAATATACAGTTTAATCTTGGGAGAATATATTCAGAACAGGGAGAAGATGAAAAAGCCAAAGAAGTAATTGAATCATCACTGGCTATTCATATAAAGAACTATGGCGAAGAACATCAAGAGGTAGCAGTAGTGCAGCAACTCTTGGGTGTAATTTATTATCAATTGGATGAGAATGAAAAAGCATGTCAATTAATGGAAGAGGCTTTAAAGATTTATCGTGTCTTATCAAAACAAAATCCGGGAAAATATAATTACCGTGTGGCCAATGTTCTTCGTGATTTAGCATATTTTCAGTACAAAACCAATTTAAAAAAAGCAGTACAAATTACAAAAGAAGCAACAGATATCCTTACAACTATAGATCAGAAGGATGATAGAATAAAAAGTGATATTTCTATTTGTCATGCACGTATGGCTCGTTATATGATATTAAGCAAGCAATTTTCAGAAGCAGAAAAAAATGCACGGTTGGCTGTCGAATCAGATCCCCTAAAAACCGTTTCTCAAAAGAACCTTGCACACAGTATTCTTTATCAAGGTAAATACAATGAAGCAGAAGCGTATTACAAAGAATTTAAAAACGATGCTGACATACGAGAACAAATTCTATTGGATTTTGATGAGTTTGAACAAGCTGGGATAACAGATCCCGGTGTTGCTAAAATACGGGTATTGCTGGAAAACTAACTAACATCAAGGTGATAATGAATCAACTATTCATAAGACTATGGTTTCGGTTTGCAAATCTATAATAGCAATACAATAATAAATCCCGGCATCTTACAATAAGAGCCGGGATTTATTTTTCGGATTAAGGAATCTGTTTAAACATTATATTTGTAGAAAAAAAGTGATATGGTTTACAATTTTTCGGCAGAAATCATTTGGGACAATGAAATAGGTCAATATATTGGCATTGTGCCTTGTTTAGCGGGTGCTCATACTCAAGCACCAACTCTGGACGATCTTCAGGATAACCTTCAGGATGTAATACGCCTGTGTTTACAGGAACTGACTGATGAAGAAAAGTCTGAATTGCCCAAGTTTATTGGCACCCACAACATCTCCATAGCGGTATGAGTACCAAAATACCCATTGTCAGCGTAAAAATTCTTGAAAAACTACTTTTTCTGCTAGGTTTTGAAGCAAAGCGACAAAGCGGTAGTCATGTTTTTTACAGGCACCCAGATGGAAGGTACACCACGCTGCCACATCATGGAAATCAGGACTTAGGTCGTCCATTAATAAGACAGCTATTACGAGAAATCAACCTTACCCCCGAACAATTTATCGACCTTTTGAATAAAATCTAAAAGGTGTTGTGTGGTCTATTTTTTCGGTTGGTAGATATACAACACAAAAAAGGCAACAGAATGCAAAAATCACATCCTGTTGCCTTTTTTCTTTTTGCCTCAATCGGCTATACCCCGAATTCAGCAAAGGTTTTTTCGATAATGCTGAGCGCTTCAGTCATTTGTTCTTCGTTAATAATCAGCGGTGGCGTGAAGCGAATGGTATGTTCGTGGGTTGGCTTGGCTAGTAAACCATTGTTTTTCAGGGCTAGGCAAACATCCCAGGCACTGATGCCGTTTACTGTTTTAATGACCACGGCATTCAGCAAACCTTTTCCACGGACGATTTCAATCAAATCGGAGTCAATTGATTTTAAATATTTCCGGAATATTTTGCCCATTTTTTCGGCATTTTCGGCCAGGTTTTCTTCACGGAGAACTTCCAGCGCTGCAATGGAGACCTTTGCTGCTATTGGGTTTCCGCCGTAAGTCGATCCATGTTCTCCCGGTTTAATCGTTAGCATAATTTCATCGTCGGCCAAAACGCACGAAACAGGCAACATTCCGCCTGAAATGGCTTTTCCAAGAACCAGAATATCGGGCCGTACATCTTCATGATCGCAGGCCAGCATTTTGCCGGTTCTGCCCAGTCCGGTCTGAACTTCGTCGGCAACGAACAACACGTGATGCTTTTTACACAGGTCGAATGCCCGGCGCAGGTAACCATCTTCCGGAACATACACACCAGCTTCAGCCTGAATCGGTTCAACCAAAAAACCAGCCACGTTTGGATCTTCCAACGCTTTTTCCAAGGCATTTACATCGTTGTATGGAACATTGATAAATCCCGGAGTGTAAGGCCCGTAATCGTTGTACGCATCCGGATCGGACGACATGGAAATGATGGTGATGGTGCGGCCATGAAAGTTGCCGTTGCAAACAATAATCTTTGCTTTGCCTTTGGGCACTCCTTTAACTTTGTAGGCCCATTTGCGGATCAGTTTCAGGGCAGTTTCGTCGGCTTCGGCGCCGGAGTTCATCGGTAACACTTTGTCGTAGCCAAATAACCGGGTGACGTATTCTTCCCATTCGCCCAACACATCGTTGTAAAAAGCCCGCGAAGTCAATGCCAGTTTTTGCGCCTGATCGATCATCGCCTTTACAATTTTTGGATGGCAATGACCTTGGTTGACAGCTGAATAGGCCGAAAGAAAATCGAAGTATTTTTTCCCTTCCACATCCCAGACATAAATTCCTTCGCCACGTTCCAGAACAACCGGTAGTGGATGGTAATTGTGAGCTCCGTACCTGGCTTCACGATCTATATAATCCTTAACATTCATGGTTTGATATTTTAATTATTGAACCACAGAAGTAGGCATATTCTATCCTATATTAAATGATTTTTGTTGGGTATTTTATTTCCAGAACCGGATAACGGCCATTTCGCAAAACAGAAAGAAGATGGCCAAAACGATGAAATATTTCCAAAGCTGCTTGCCATTGTTTAAATCCTGAATTGCTTCGCTGAATTTTAGATTTGCCGATCCAATCACCTGAAATTGTTTGAATTCGGGCGTTTTAATGAGCTTCTGGAGATCTTCTTCCGAATAAAACTCAAGGATGGATTCTTTTCTGGAATAATTATAAGATATGGATTGAATCGTCTGGGTTCCGTCCTGAATCAGATAGTGTCCGGCTTGCTTTGGTAGTTCGTCCAGCAACAGTTGTTTTTTTCCTGAACCCAAAGTGCGGAGCGAAGTAAGAAACACATCTTTTGTCCGCAAATTGGTGATTTTCAGTTCTCCCGGATTCTGACTCTGATTCAGAATGACAGGTTCATCATCGTCAATCGAATAAGCATATTTTTGTGGCTCACCGCTGTTTAAAACCATGTTGTAAACCGTTGGAACAAAAATGACGTGGCTTATAAAATTGAAATTCTTTTTATCGAGCGGGAAAGCAAATGTGTAAACAGTACCTTCACCAAAAGCATGAGTGTTTAATGCGCTTTTTCCGTTCCTGAATTTTAAGAGCATCGTTTCTGCTTTTTGCATTTGATCGGCAAAAACGACCGAGCCTTTAATCACGGGCAGATCGGCATCATTTTCCTGTTTTTTGAAAACGTCGCGGTACAACGGATGATCGTAATTGATTTCCGAAATTCCTATGGATGCGGTATCGTAACCTGCAATTGTTTTTCCATTGAGCGAAGTAAGTAAAGCATTGTAATCTTCGTAGTTAGTCATTCGGTCGGGGAATATAGCCAGCGAACCGCCTTGTTCGACAAACGAAGTCAATTCACTTTTCAATCCAGAGCTGATTTTCTGATTATTAATCAGGAACACACATTGAAAATTCTTGAGCTGCGAAATCTGGATATTGTTTTCAGGAAACTCTTCGTAGCTGATCAGTTCGTCGTTCGCAAACAGTGTTTTCAGATAGTCTGAACCATTATTTGTTGGATTGTAGATGCCAAGTGCATTCAATTTTCCCCGAACGCGATAACTCAAAAAGTATGAATTGTCATAAATGATCGGATAATCATCGAGTTCGACTTTACACAGCTGAATTCCCTGGGAATTGTTGGTGTAGTTAAGTTCCAGAATCGATTCCTCGAGTTCGGCAATGTTTATGTTCGAAATTGCCTTTAACGAATCGTTGATCGTTAACCGGACTGGGATATTCTGATAAGCCTGCTCAGACAAATTCTTGATTCGGACGAACAGTTTTTCGGGTTGCGCAATTTTTCGGCCCGGAACTTCAAACCAACAGGAATCGATCAGTAAATTGTTCGTTTTTCCTGATTTAAAGGGCAACAGATATGTCCAGACCGTTGAATCGGGATGAATCGCTTCCATGTCAACGCCACTTTTCTGGAAATCGGATAAGATATACAATGTTTTATCGGCTTTTTTTTCCGAAGATGAAATCGTACGGGTTGCCTGTGCGTAAATGTCCGACAATTTGGGTGAATGTGTGCTTTCTTTTATTTCGGTCACCTGTTGAATAAACTGCTCTTTGTTAAGCAGAAATTGATGTTCCTGCGAAAAATCGCTTGTTAAAATAACAAATTGAGTTCCGGCACGGTACGAATTGGCGATTTCGATTGCTTTCAATTTGGCCTGTTCGAGCAATTGACCTTTTTCGCCCTCCGCTTTCATACTGAATGTATTGTCGATGTAAACGGCTACAACCTGCTGGGCTGTGTGTGTTTTTCGGATGTTAAGCGGAATATAGGGCCTGCTAAAAGCAAAAACCAAGGATGCAATTGCGAGTAAACGGGCGATCAAAATTAACAGTTGTTTCAGCTGTGATTTCTTTCTCGATTCTTGTTTGATTCGTTTTAGAAGCTGAACATTGCTGAAGAAGAGCGTTTTATATCGCTTGAAATTAAATAGATGGATAATTACCGGTATTGCCAGGGCCAGTAATGCAAAAAGAAAAGCCGGGTATAAAAAACTCATCGTTTGATTCAGTATTTAATTACAGTTCAAAAATAAGAAAACAAGGGTTGATCTGATCAAAAGGCCGGTTTAGTTTATGAAAACCTTGCTTTTATTCCAGACGTTGATGCATTTGCCTTTTCCGTTATTTCTTTAGTCGCAACTCGTAAAGATCGTTTCTCCGGTCTTTCAGATTCCGCACACAACCATACGTGTGCAATTCATTCAGCAAATCCAGATCAACGTCCGAAACCAAAATCATCTCTGTGTTTGTGGTGGCTTCCGCACATTTTCCGTCGGTTGGAAAAGCAAAGTCACAAGGCGTAAAAACCCCTGACTGGGCATATTGAATGTCCATGTTATGCACTCGTGGAAGATTTCCAACGCTTCCGGCAATCACCACGTAACATTCATTTTCGATGGCACGTGCCTGAGCGCAGATTCGTACCCGTGAATATCCGTTTTGCGTGTCGGTGAGGAAAGGCACAAAAAGTATCTGCATGCCCTGATCGGCCATGATCCGTGAGAGTTCAGGATATTCCACATCGTAGCAGATCAGTATCCCTATTTTTGCACAATCGGTATCGAATGTCCGGATGATCCGACCTCCGGAAAGTCCCCAGCTTTTTGTTTCGTCAGGTGTGACATGTATTTTTTCGTAGGTCTCGAAAGTCCCGTCGCGGCGGCAAAGGAATCCAACATTGTACAGATCGTCGCCGCGAAGCTGAGGCATACTTCCGGTAATGATGTTGATGTTGTAACTAATGGCCAGACTAATAAAGCGTTTGCGCATTTCGTTGGTGTATTGAGCTAACTGTCGAATGGCTTGTGATTCGCCCAAATGATTGAATCTTGCCATCAGCGGCGCATTAAAATATTCAGGAAAAAGCACGAAATCGCTTTTGTAGTCTGATACGGCGTCCACAAAAAATTCTACTTGTTCAAATACGTCGTCGATGGTGTTGTAAGTACGCATTTGCCATTGTACCAGTCCAAGCCGAACTGTTTTTTTCTGAGGAATGAAATCTTGCGTTGGCGATTGATAATAGATGTTGTCCCATTGTAAAAGACAGGCAAAGTGTTTGGATTCTTCGTCGTTGGGCAGGTAGTTGGTCATGACCTTGCGCACATGGAAGTCGTTTGAAAGCTGGAACGTAAGTACCGGATCGTAAATCTCTTTTTTGCGCACCTTTTGGATATATTCTTTTGGGCGTAATTCGTCGGAGTATTTGTGGTAATTTGGAATTCTTCCGCCGAACATGATGGCTTTCAGATTTAGTGTTTCGCAAAGTTCTTTGCGGTATTCGTACATTCTCCGGGCTAAACGAAGGCCGCGATAATCGGGATGAACAAAGGCTTCGATGCCGTAAAGAATATTTCCGTTCGGATTATGTGTATCAAATGTTTCCTGCCCGGTGATAGACGCATAGGTATGATCGTTTTTTACCTTGTCATAATCAACAATTATAGAAAGGGCGCATCCGACAATTTTTTTATCGATTACGGTGACGATCTGGCCTTCAGGAAATATCCGGATTAACTTTTCGATCTGCTCGTGCGACCAAAATTCATCACTTCCGTCAGTGTAAGTTCTTCTAAAAGAGTGTGATAATAGTTCGTAATCCTCAATTTGTAACGAACGGACAGTTACTTTGTTTATTCTGGGCCTCGATTCCATGATCTGTATATTTTTGTTGCCAAAAGTACGGCAAAAATAAGGAAAAATGGCAGGCTGTTTTGCCGGGTTTCCTTCCAGTTTCGCCGGAAATCCATAAAAAAGGAAAAACCGTCTCAATTTTTATCTTGAAACGGCTCTTTAAATATCAGATTTTGGGCGTTTTATTTGCAACTTGAAACTGTGATTTGTTCCTAGCTAACAGAAAAATCATTATTCTGTTCTCTTGTTAGGTTCATTTTTTTAGTTCAATTTTGAACTGGATTGCTCTTATGTAACTACTTTTTTGAAGACCGATGTTGTTTCGTCCGAAAGATGGGTTTTGTCCTGAAAAGGCTTTCGTGCGGACGATTCGCTTCACTCTTCCTGCCTCCGTGCTTTAGCCCGGAGCTATTCATTACTCGCTGATGAGAAACTTAAATTTCGAATTTTTATGAATAGCAACGGCATTTATGCCGTTGGGAAAACAGGGTGTACGAAATTGGCTTTAGCCAAAACGATTATTTTCTCAGCATCGCTAGTTATTCATTTTTGGGCTGTATGCCAATATACTGAGGGACTCATAAGGAACCAATTTCAGAAACCGGAAGCCGGTAATTAATCCGTAATCCTTCCATCCATATCTTTCCGGTCATACTACGGTTTCAGCGGAAATTTTATAGGTTTTCCATCGCGCTGCGAACGGTAAATGGCCGTAAATAATTCAACGGTTTTGCGGCCTGCTTCGGCTGTTACCATTGGCTGACGATCTTTCAATATGGCTTCCGCAAAATCGGCTAATTGTTGCTTGAAATACCAGGTCATGGAGTCGACCGAGTGAAATTCGTCGCTGTCGGCTTTGTTCCATTCTTCCATCAGATGTTCTTCGCTGGGAACCGTCCACAAATCGAGCTTGGGTGCATCGGCAACGATCGTTTTACCTGGTAGAAACATGGCGCCACCTTCAGTTTGAGCTCCAACCGAGGCTCCATTGCTTCCGTGAATATGAATTTTGCTGTAAATTCCCGGCTTTTGCGAATTGCTGACCAAAATGTTTCCAAGTCCACCATTTTTAAACCGGATTACCGCGACAGCCGTGTCTTCCACTTCGATGTACGGATGATTTAGGTTTCGCCAATAACCGAATACTTCGTTGATATCGCCCATCAGCCATTGCAGCAGATCGAGTGGGTGAGGAGCCTGATTAACCAGTACGCCACCGCCTTCCATTTTCCACGATCCGCGCCATGCATCGCTTTCGAAATAGGAGCGGTCGCGCCAACCCAGCATTTGAATGGTTCCCAGTGCCGGAGTCCCGATTTTACCTTCGTCAATGGCTTTTTTCATCCGCTGAATGGGCTGGTACCAGCGTCGCTGGCTGATTACTCCGACTTTACGTCCACTCCTTGCTGATGCTTCAATGATCCGGTCACAATCCTGCAACGTAGAAGCAAGAGGTTTTTCAATCAAAACATGAGCTCCGGCTTCCATCGCCTGAATGGCGGTATCGGCATGGTAAGGATGTGCCGTACAGATAACTGCCATCTGAATATTTTCCACTTTTATCATTTCCGGAATCGAAGAATAAGCTTTCACTCCATACTGGTCAACAAATTTTTGAGCTGATGCCGGAGTCCGGCTCCAAACCGCTTTGAAATTCAGTTCCGGAATTTGTAAAATGGCTTTGGCGTGTAAATGTGCAATTTTAGCACAGCCAACTATGGCAACGTTGAGGATCATAGTCGAATTAGTTTCAAGTTCAAAGTTTCAAGTTTAAAAGAAAGGTCATTTGTCGTCATTTGTTTCACGTCATTTATAGAAAGCGTCGCTCTTATTTCGATTTAATGACTATCAATGGCTATTCCCAATTGTCAATCAGTTCGATATCGTTTTAGTCCAACTGCTTTTTTTCAGGATTGCTAGTGACCTTTTTTCTCCCGAAAGGTAGAAAAATCAGGAATGCATTCAGTATAAATCCTGAAATCAATACATATTGACCCGTTTCGAGGTGATTGAACGTCATCATCAGTTTCCCGGTCAAGGCCAAAATACCTCCTGAAAGCATGGCTGCAATGCTGAAGCGTTTGTTATACGGCAGGTTGAAAAGCGCTGCAACCATTGGTATTATAAATGCCCCCGAATAAAACGAAAGCGCCAGCAGGAGCGATGAAACAATCGAGGTCACTTTAAGCGAAATAAGCATACTCAAAATTCCGACGGCGATCAGAAACAGCTTGGTTTGTTTGAACGACTTTTGATTGTTGATGTCTTTATGAAAGAGTTCGCTCAAGATCATCGACGCTGTGAGCAGGGTCGTTGCTGCTGTCGAAAGTACTGCTGAAATAAGTGCGGCAACCAGGATGCCAGTTGCCCATTCAGGTAAATAGATATTCGCCAGATTGACTAAAGACGAACTGTTTTGAGCTCCCGGTTGTAATGCAGCAGCGTAAATTCCAACATAAGAAAGCACAAATCCAAATGGAATCAGAATTAGTGCGACGATTAAAACACTGAGAAAAGCTGTTTTCGAATCTTTGGCACAAAATACTCTGGAATAAATATCCGGCCCCACCACAAAAGTGCTCGAAAAGGTTAGAATTAAAATGAATAAATCGAGAGGCGAAAAATGGCTGTTAAACGGGAAAACGCTGGTGAATTTTGAAATTGCCGGTAACTGACCGGAAGGTATCAGAAATGCAGTAAGTATCACTCCGCCAAGGATGAAAAAAGACTGAAACAAGTCGGTTTTCATTACTGAAACCTGTCCGCCGATGTAGGTGTAAATGATGAAAATAGTGCCGGTCAGAAATACGCCTGATGAATAATTCATTCCGAAAAAGCTGACCAGTATCTGCGCTCCGGCAATGATTTGGGCAGCCACAATTCCAAGCCAGGCAATCGGAATAATCAGCGAAGTTACTTTCCGGGCCGACTCGCCATAATATTGGCCAATCAATTCAGGTAAGGTGAATTTTCCTTTTGAATATACTTTTCTGACAATTGGAAGCAACCCCAGCAAACCTAGACTGGCCGCCAGAATATACCAGGCCGATGCCCACGACTGGCTCTCGGCCAACCCGATGGTTCCCAAAATGGCCGATCCACCTAAAATGGTAGCCAGCAAACTGCCCGAAATCTGCCAGACGCCTGTTTTCTTCCCGGCCAAAAAATAATCGAAAGGCGATTTTATCTTCAGGTACGAGTAAATTCCGATCAGAAATAAGATTAATGCATAAACAATCAGGATGATAGTCTTCATAAATACAAGTCAAAAGGAACAAGTTAAAAGTTAAAAGGAACAAGTCAAAAGTAAAAAGTAAAAAGACTTAAACCGAAACTACGGTTGGAAAAGTATTGGATTGCTCATTGTTGGCTCCAATTCATAATCTTTCTGTTCAAGAACATTGTTTTACCCTTCGTTTAAATTTCTAATTTTGATCCGTTGCCGCACACGGAGAATGGCAACCTAAACTTAAACCTATAACCAAATGAACTCTAATCGTCGCAATTTTTTAAGATTATCCGGTTTGGGAATGGCAGCAGTTGCATTGCCTGACATTTCGCGATCGGCGCCCTCATTGGCAAATAAACCTGAATCCTTGCCCATTCGGCTGGGGCTTGCTTCGTACACTCTCCGGAAAATGAATCTCGACGATGCCTTGGCAGTCTGTCAAAAATTAGATATCAAACACATCTCGTTAAAAGATTTTCACCTGAAATTAACTTCTACCGATGCTGAAATTGCTGAAGCTGTAAAGAAATGCAAGGATGCAGGTATTGAAATTGGATCGGGTGGTGTCATTTACATGAAATCGGAAGCCGAAGTAGATGCTGCTTTTGAGTATGCCCGCAAAGCCGGAATGAACATGATTATTGGTGTACCGCAGCACGAAATGCTACCCTATACCGAAAAGAAAGTGAAGGAGTATAACATTCGGCTGGCGATTCACAATCATGGTCCCGGCGACCAGGTGTATCCCAGTTGCGAAAGTGCATTTGTTCTGATCAAAAACATGGATGCCCGAATGGGGCTTTGCCTGGATATTGGCCACACTCAGCGTATTCAACGCGATCCGTCGGCTGACTTGAAAAATTATTTTCCGCGTATTTTTGAAGTTCATATAAAAGA
>Ga0302288_1001496_pt1 | contig 15077 bp, 14 predicted proteins | sample III_Fen_N1_1_FD_194549 | JGI IMG/M metagenome (GOLD analysis project Ga0302288, IMG submission 194549) | Peat permafrost microbial communities from Stordalen Mire near Abisko, Sweden - III_Fen_N1_1 | ecosystem: Environmental > Terrestrial > Soil > Wetlands > Permafrost | place: Sweden: Abisko...
AATTGTTCTCTTGATATTTTATCTTTATAATGCATAAATAAATCTAATTAATACGCTTAAAGATACTGTATATGAATGATATAAACAAATTTATTTGACGCTTTTTTAGTTTTCACACAGTCTGATAAATCGACGGTTGCTACAACTACTTGGCTTGCCACCTACTGTCACCTATAATTATTTTGTAGAATTCTGGGTTCGACCTGCCGATTTGTTCAGACCATGTCCTGATAAGGAAATAACCGACAAACGTTGTGAAATTTGTTTTCCGCCAATTACAGACCCTGCTTATATTACATGGATAAACACAAGCCGAATTGACAGATATTATCAGTGTGACCTTTACAATCAATATCCATGGACAGAATTGGGTTATACATATGATTGGAATCCTGACAATAAAACACATATAGGTCTTAGTGAGTTTGTTATTGCTGCAAATTCCAGTATCAAGGTTAAAGCAATTTATACAACTGCTGAATATTTGAAAAAGTAAACTTCCAACTTTTACAATCAGTCAAAAACTGATTTAATTATAAAATGCCTGCTTTGAATAAAAGTAGGCATTTTATAGTAATGGTCTTTATTCTGTCATTTGTTTTTGCTTTATTATGCAAAGAAGAATCAGTGACTATTCACAAAAAAACAGATTTGATAACATGCCTTGAATAACCAACATAAAATATATGTCAAAAATAATGTTAGCTATTGTTGTTCTCTTGCGTCAAAATGTAAAAAGTCTGAAATGATTGGTGTCCGGTTAAAATATTTATATTCTATAGTTTGTTTACTCATACTCCAGTCATGTTCTCATGCACAAACCTCAAATAATAAAAAAATGAAATTAGCTGCATTGACATCCGAAGAAGAATATGTCATACTCAATAAAGGAACTGAAAGACCTTATTCTGGCGAGTTTTTCGATTTTCACGAAGATGGTGTCTATCATTGTAAACAATGTGGAGCACCTCTGTATAAAAGTGAAGATAAGTTCGATTCGGGTTCTGGTTGGCCGAGTTTTGATGATGAAATAAAAGGAGCTGTTATCCGAATACCCGATAAGGACAGTCGTCGGACAGAAATTGTATGTGCCCGCTGTGGTGGTCATTTAGGTCATGTTTTCGTTGGCGAAGGTTTTACTAAAAAGAATATCCGCTATTGTGTCAATTCCATTTCAATGACCTTCACGCCCCAAGAAGATAACTACGACACGGCATATTTTGCTTCGGGATGCTTTTGGGGAACACAATTCTGGTTCGAAAAAACTGATGGTGTTGTATCAACCCGCGTTGGATATACGGGAGGTCATCTTGATAATCCATCATATAAAGATGTCTGCACTGGGAAAACAGGTCATGCCGAAGCAGTCGAGGTCGTTTATGATACACGAAAAACAAACTACGAAACGTTGGTAAAACTTTTTTTTGAAATCCACGACCAGTCGCAGGTAGACAGGCAGGGACCCGATGTAGGTGAACAATATCGTTCAGAACTGTTTTATACCAAAGAAGAACAGAAAAGTATTGCTGAACGGCTGATTGAATATCTGAAATCGAAAGGTCTTTCGGTTGCTACAAAAGTAACCAAGGCTTCTCAATTTTGGGAAGGCGAAGATTACCATCAGCATTATTATGAAAAAAGAGACGGTACTCCCTATTGTCATATCTATCAGAAAAAGTTTTTTTAAACTTGTGGCTTTATCAGCCGGTTAACTTCTTTTTTTGTTAACCAGTTGTCCGCAGGCTGCATCAATGTCTTTGCCTTTACTGGCTCTAACATTTACAATCATGTTCTTTGATTCCAAAAAAGAAACAAATTCCTTTAATCGTTCGGGAGTTGTCGATTTAAAAGGTGAATTATCTGTTTGATTATATTCAATGATGTTGATTTTGCTTGGAAATGCCCGACAAAAAATGGCAAGCTTCTGTGCGTCATCAATAGAATCGTTGATGTTATTCAAGATGAGATATTCCATTGTAACACGGCTACCAGTTTTCTGACTGAAATAATGGATAGCTTCGCGTAATGAATCGAGAAGGTGGGCGTTGTTTATCATCATCAATCGACTGCGTATTGCTTCGTCGGCCGAGTGAAGGGAAATGGCAAGATTGCATTTGAAACCATCATCGGCAAGTTGTTTTATTTGTGGAGCAAGTCCTGCAGTTGAAAGAGTCAATCGTTGAGGTGACATTCCCATACCATCGGGTGATGTGATGTGTGTTATTGCCTCCATCACGTTTTTGTAGTTCTGTAACGGTTCGCCCATTCCCATCATTACAATATTACTCAAACCATAACCGAATGTTTCTGTTGCAAGTTGATTTAAAATAACGGTCTGATCATATATTTCGGCGGCGGTGAGATTTCGTTTAAAACCCAGAGTTCCTGTTGCACAGAAGCTGCATTGCAAAGCACATCCAACCTGCGATGAAATACAAGCCGTCGCTCTGTCGGACGATGGAATGATAACACCCTCGATCAACGAGTTGTCGAATAGTCGGAATGCAATTTTTATAGTTCTATCGGAACTAACCAATTTGGTGTCGATTGTGGGAAAGTATAATGAGAAATTTTCGGAAAGAAGAGTTCTTGTTTGTTTTGAGAGATTCGACATCTCTTCGAAAGATTGGGCTCCTTTTTTCCACAACCAATCGTATATCTGAGATGCTCTGAATTTTTGTTCCCCTTTTGAAAGTAAAAAGGCTTCGATTTCTGCTTTTGTCTGACTTTTAATATCTATCATAGTGCAAAGATAGAAAAGTTATATCTGACTTTTTCGAAGTTTACAGAGGTAAAATAAGAAATCAAATTTTAAAGATGTTAGTTCATAAATCTACTTTTGTAGTAAATTGCATTACTTTTAAATAAATGGTATGTCTAAAATATATACAAAAACAGGCGATAAAGGTCAGACGTCGCTGATTGGTGGAACACGTGTTCCAAAAGATCATATTCGAATCGAAAGTTATGGAACAATCGATGAGCTTAATTCGCATATCGGTTTGATTCGTGATTTACTAATAGAAGATCAGGATATGTCGGCTCTTTTACTGACAATTCAAAATCGATTATTTTCGGTTAGTGCAGAACTTGCAAATGAAAAGTATACTCGCAAAAAAGGAGTCTCGGTTATTTCAGAGTCGGATGTTGTCTTTCTGGAACAAAAAATAGATGAAATCAATGAGCAACTACCAGCTCTCGAAAGATTTATTCTTCCTGGTGGTCATGTAATAGCATCACAATGCCATATAGCCCGAACCGTATGTCGTAGAGCTGAGCGATGTATTGTCAAATTATCGCACGAAGCCGAAGTTTCCGAATCGCTCATACAGTTTATTAACAGATTGTCTGATTTTATGTTTTTGTTAGCCAGAAAGATACTGAAAGATTTCAACAAAATGGAGATTGTGTGGGAAAGATACTTGTAGATTATAATATTTTGCTAAATTTGCGAAAATGAACAAGTGAATTAGTTTGAAACAATAATTTTCGAAAATATGTATTGGACACTTGAATTAGCTTCCAAATTGGAAGATGCACCATGGCCAGCAACTAAAGATGAATTGATCGATTTTGCTATTCGTTCAGGGGCACCATTAGAGGTAATTGAAAACCTTCAGGAAATGGAGGATGAGGGGGAAATCTACGATAGTATCGAAGATATTTGGCCTGATTATCCAAGTAAAGAAGATTTCTTCTTTAACGAAGAAGAGTATTAAAAAATAAAAGTGCGAGCAATTTACTCGCACTTTTTGTTTGTAACCATGCATGACCTTACCCGTTGTTCGTTATTCTCCGGACTTTCGAACACACAAATATCGGAACTGATTTCAAATATTCATCATCAGGTAAAACAGTATCAGAGTGATGATGTTATTGCTTATGGAGGCGATTTGTGTAATGCATTACTGATCGTGGTAAGTGGGGATATTGTTGCTGAAATGTCAAACTTTGATGGGCGATCGATAAAAATTGAGGAAATTTCAGCACCCTCAACACTTGCTGAGGCTTTTGTGTTTGGAGAACAAAATTTGTTTCCCGTTACGATACTCGCAAAAACAAATTGTTCTATTCTCATTATTCCTCGCGATGAATTGTTAAAAATGTTTCAGGAGCAACCTCAAACTCTTCACAATTATCTCAATTCTATTTCAAATAGAACGCAGTTTCTTACTTCGAAGATGCGTTTTCTGGCATTTAAAACAATCAAAGGGAAATTGTCCAGTTATATTCTAAAATTAGCGAAGAATACAGACAAAACAGTTACCATGCCTGTAACTCAGGAAAATCTTGCCGGCTTTTCGGTGTTGCCCGTCCATCGCTGGCTAGAGCTTTATCACAATTGCAGGATGAAGGAGCTATTGAAATAAAACGGAAGGAAATAACCATTAAAAATAAATCTATTTTGATGGCTTATATTAGTGAATAATATGTTATTTCTGAATATATTCAATAAGCCCAAGACAAGCGTCTTCCAAAATATCTAAAACCAGTTCAAAACCTTGCTGACCGCCATAATAAGGATCGGGAATGTAATCGTGTGCTTTGCTTTTACAAAAATCGGTCATTTTATATACTTTCTTTTTCCATTCGGGAATACTTGCAAGTTCCCTCAGTGCTTTAATGTTATCATCATCCATGCCGATAATCATGTCAAAATAGTTAAAATCGACACCGGCTTTCACAGGTCGTGAACGATGAGTAATGTTTAGTCCGCGGCGGGAAGCATGTTCACGCATACGACTATCAGCCATCTGCCCTTCGTGATAATCTAATAAACCTGCCGAATCGATTTCTATAAATTCGCCTAATCCCTTTTCTTTGACTAGTTTTTGCATTACCGTTTCTGCTGAAGGCGATCGACAAATATTGCCCAGACAAACAAATAGTATCTTTGTGTTATTCATAATATTCACAGCTTTTAAAAGAATGTAAAATTATGAATAAAGATTTCTTAGGCATAAAAATCCATTAAAAATGTTTTACAATTGTTAGTAGAAATTACTTCAGTGAATGTTCTCATGTAAATAAAATAGTTTACAATGTAAACAGTTTGTTCTTTTAACTATATTTGTGTCTATTATAAACGAATGATGAACGCTATTGATAAACCTATAGAACAACCACTTGGACGAAAGTTATCGCATATCGGTAAAGACTTTTTGAGCCTGTTGCATACAAATTTGAAACATATAGACCTTGAGCGTAACTATTATGCTTTATTGATAATTGGGAACGCCAATGGTAATATTACACAACAAGAACTTGCAACGCAGCTCAATTCCGATAAAGTTTCGGTAGTACGGATAATCGACTATTTAACCGAAATGGGCTATGTGATGCGGATAGAACATGAACAAGATCGTCGTAAGTATTGTCTGACATTAACAGATAAAGCTCAAAAGGTTATTTATGACATTCGGGATTCTATCGCCAAAGTTAATAATCAAGCATATTCAGGATTAACCGAAGCTCAGATTCAGGAATTTAACAATACATTGTCTGTTATTCAAAAAAATTTAAAACAATAATATTCATATAATATGAAGACTTATAACATATTCATACTGCTACTATTAAGTTTCGTGGTTGCTTGTGGTCACGGTAAAAAGGACGATAAATCGAAAGATAAACCTCCTGTAAAAGTTGATGTTATTATTGCCGGTAACGAGGAATTTCCCAAAACAGTAGAGGTCAATGGTACCGTGTTGTCGAACGAAATGGTGGAATTGCATCCTGAAGTTAGCGGTCGATTAATATATCTCAATATTCCTGATGGGCAAAAAGTAGAGGCGGGAAGTGTTCTTGCACGAATTAATGATGCCGATCTGCAGGCACAGTTGGAACAACAAAAGGCTCAACTCGATCTGGCAAAGAAAAATGAACAACGGTTTAAGACTTTGTTGGGCATCAATGGTGTAAATCAAGCTGATTATGATGCAGCAGTAAATCAGGTGACCAGTTTGCAGGCAAATGTGAAAATTGTTAAAGCTCAGATTGAAAAAACTATAATCAGAGCTCCATTTTCGGGAACGTTAGGCTTACGATTAGTTAGTCAGGGGGCTTATGTTACATCATCGACGTTAATTGGAACATTGCAGCAAATAGATAAAGTAAAGATTGATTTTACCGTACCCGAAACGTATTCAAGTTTGGTGAAAATTGGGAATCGAGTAGACGTTCAGACAAACGAATCGAAGATTAGTGTTCCGGCAAAGGTGATGGCTATTGAACCTCAAATAAATACATCGACTCGAAATATAAAGGTACGAGCAGTTCTTGAAACAGGAGTTATCAATCCAGGGGCATTTGTGAAAGTTCAATTAAATCAGAAAGGAAATGGAATAGTTGTCCCAAGCAATGCAATAATTCCTGATGCATTTTCGAATCAGGTGGTGGTTGTGAAAAATGGCAAGGCGATATTTAAAAATGTTGAAACGGGTGTTCGAAACGCTGATGTCATAGAACTTGTAAACGGTGTTGATGTTGGCGATAGTGTAGTCGTTTCGGGCGTTTTGTTTGTTCGTTCGAACGAGCATGTGGTTATTCGGAAAGTTAAAAAGATAAGTGAGTTGAAATAAACGGATAAAAAAGAACAAAATAATGAATATCTCAGAATTATCCTTAAAACGTCCCGTTTTTGCAACAGTTATGAATCTGATGATAATCCTTTTTGGAATCATCGGGTTTGTTTATTTGGGCGTCCGCGAATATCCGGCAATTGATCCGCCAATAATAACCGTAACAACCAATTACACCGGAGCTAATTCTGATATCATAGAAAGTCAGATCACCGAGCCCTTAGAGAAATCTATCAATGGCATTCCGGGAATCAGAACAATTTCGTCGACAAGTTCGGTTGGTAAAAGTAATATTACTGTCGAGTTTAATCTTGATGCAAATTTAGAGACAGCGGCAAATGATGTCCGTGATAAAGTAAGTCAGGCAATCCGAAATTTACCCGCCGATATTGATGCTCCGCCGGTTGTTACAAAATCGGATGCAAACAGTGATTTCATTATTTTGATAGCTATACAAAGTAATACCAAAAGTATACTTGAACTGAGTGATTATGCCGAAAATGTATTGCAAAATAAATTCCAGACAATTCCTGAAGTCAGTGCTGTAAATATTAATGGTCAGAAACGTCCGGCAATGCGAATCTGGATTGATCCCGATAAAATGAATGCATACAATATTGCTTTTAATGATATTTCGGATGTATTAGCCAAAGAAAATATTGAGGTTCCATCGGGGAAAATATATGGAAATAAGACAGAATTAACAATAAAAGCTGTTGGACGGTTTTCTACCGAAAAAGATTTTTGCGATATGATTATTCGTGAAGATGCCGATGGAATTGTTCGATTGGGAGATGTTGCAAAGGTTGAAATCGGACCGGAGCAATATGAACAAAGTTGGAAATTGAATGGCTTGAATAGTGTCGGCTTGTCAATAGTTCCTCAGCCGGGGGCAAATTATGTTAAGATTTCGGATGAATTCAACAAACGTCTTGAACAAATAAAAAAAGCAGAAAAGGGCGATTTGCAGTTTACTGTTTTGATCGATAATACAAAAAGTGTCCGTCGCTCGTTATCGGAGGTAAAGGAAACGCTGCTCATTGCTTTTATATTAGTTATATTGGTTATTTATTTGTTTTTCCGCGACTGGCTTATTGCTGTACGTCCGTTGATTGATATTCCGATTTCGTTGATTGCCACATTTTTTGTGATGTATCTGGCAGGATTTTCGATTAATATTTTAACTCTGTTAGGAATCATTCTGGCAACGAGTCTGGTGGTCGATGATGGTATTGTTGTCACCGAGAATATCTTTCGTAAGTTTGAGCAAGGAATGCCTATCGGACGGGCTGCACTCGAAGGTAGCAAAGAAATCTTTTTTGCAGTTGTTTCCACATCCATTACTTTGGCGATTGTGTTTCTGCCGGTAATCTTTTTACAAGGATTTGTCGGTAGTCTGTTTCGTGAATTTGGAATCGTGGTTGCCTTCGCGGTATTGATTTCGGCCTTTGTATCATTAACCATTACACCGGTATTAAATGTCTTGCTTAATCGCAAAAATCATAAACATAGTCGATTTTATGTTCGTTCGGAACCATTTTTCAATGGAATGGAAAATGGTTATCGGAACATGATTACGAAATTTGTAGACAATCGTTGGATGGCATGGGTAATCGTTGCAACTTGTGTTGCCATTATCTTTCTTATTGGCAAAACTATTCAAAGCGAACTTGCCCCCATCGAAGATAAAAGTCAGATACGTTTGCAAATAACCGCTCCCGAAGGTGCAAGCTATGGGTATATGACGAAAGAAGGCGATAAATTAGGTAATTATTTGGTTGATTCGTTACAAGGACGCGATTTCTCGTTTTTGTCTATTCCTAATTTCAGTGCAACAGGCGTAAATGGAGGAAGCGGTAGAATAGGATTGCTACCCAAAGATGAAAGAGATAAAAGTCAGAGTGACATTGTTAAGGAATTGCAAAAGAAACTGGCTCGATTCAATAATTTGAAAATAATACCGGTTGAAGAACAAACTATTGCTGTCGGGCTAAGCTCAAAAGGAGCGATGCCTGTTCAATTTGTGATTCAAAACTTCGATTTCGAAAAGTTGAAAAACGTTGTTCCTAAATTTATGGATGCTGCCAAAAACGATAAAACATTCCAGAATGTCGATGTCAATTTGAAATTTAACAAACCCGAATCGGACATTATTATAGATAGGTTGAAAGCCCGCGAATTAGGATTGACAATTAGTGATATTGCAGGCGTTTTGCAAAGTGCATTTAGCGGTCGACGGCTGGCCTATTTCATCATGAATGGCAAACAATATCAGGTTATAAGTCAGGTTGCCATGAACGATCGTCAGGAACCAACCGATATATCGAAACTCTATGTCCGCAATAACAAAGGCGAAAATATTGCGTTATCATCGGTTTTGATAATGACATCAAATGCAAATCCTCCGGCACTATTCCATTTCAACCGATTTAAATCGGCTACAATTTCGGCATCGTTGGCCGAAGGTAAAACGGTGGGCGATGGTGTAAAAGCAATGCAGGCAATTGCCGATAAAACATTGGATAATAGTTTCCAAACAGCATTAAGTGGTCCCTCGCGCGACTATGCCGAAAGTTCGTCTAACATATCTTTTGCGTTTGGGCTGGCTTTGTTGCTTATTTTCCTTGTTCTTTCGGCACAATTCGAAAGTTTTAAAGATCCCTTAATTATTATGATAACCGTTCCATTGGCAATTGCCGGAGCTTTATTCAGTTTATGGCTGTTTGGGCAGACACTCAATATTTTCTCGGAGATTGGAATGATAACACTTGTTGGGCTGGTTACCAAAAACGGAATTCTGATTGTGGAATTTGCTAATCAGAAACGCGAACAGGGATTGAATAAACACGACGCTGTGATTGAAGCAGCAACATTGCGACTTCGTCCGATTCTGATGACTAGCATAGCTACGGCTCTTGGAGCTTTGCCTATTGCTTTAAGTCTTGGTGCTGCATCAACAAGTCGTGTGTCGCTTGGAATTGTCATTGTTGGTGGACTTCTATTCTCGTTGATATTGACGTTATTCGTAATTCCGGCAATTTATACCTACATATCAAGTCATCATAAAGAAACCAAAGACGAAATATTAACCGAAAATGAAGAATAACCTTTTCAATTTTGAAATTCATGAATCGTAAAGTTATAACAATACTGCTTTTCCTTCCACTATTTGTGAATGCCCAGCAGCAACTTTCGCTAAGGAATGCTATTGACACCGCATTGAAAAATAACTTCGATATTCTTATTGCCCACGATAATGTCGATCTCAACACGATAGGCAATACCTATGGAAACGCGGGAGCTCTGCCGTCGGTCAATGTAACATCGGGCGATAATAATACCTTCAACAATGTTCATCAGGAATATAGTTCGGGTCCCGACCTGAACAAAAAAGATGTCTACGGTAATAATCTTAGTGGGGCATTAACCGCTAGTTTCCCATTGTTCAACGGATTTAAAATTATGGCTACAAAAAAGCAATTGGAAGCCTTGCAGAAACAAAGCGAATTGCTCCTGAATGCCCAGATTCAAAATACCATGGCAGCCATTATGTTAAAATACTTCGATATTGTCCGTCAGGAGAATTATCTCAAAATAGTTACCCGTTCGCTCGAAGTTTCCAAAGAAAAATTTTCCATTATTTCAACACGACGAACCGTGGGAATGGCAAACGATGCCGACTTTCTACAGGCACAAATAGATCAAACAACCATCGAACAAACCATCAAATCGCAGCAACTTGTGATCGATCAAACCAAGGCCGATTTGCAGCAACTGATGAGTTCGAAAACGTTTTATCCTTTTGGTGTGAGCGACGGTATCAGCGTTGATAAAAGCATCGTTTTCGATTCCATCGGCAATTGCCTGAAACAAAATCCGCAATATCTTTCGCTCGACCAGCAGGTAAAAATCAACGAAACTGTTGTCAAGCAAATTAATGCACAGCGATATCCCAGTTTCAAAATAAATACATCGTACAATCTTTCGTACATCAATAATGGTGCAGGTTCTGTGCTTGTAAATCAAAGTTATGGACCGCAAATTGGTTTTGTCCTGCAAATTCCCATTTACAATGGTAATCAATACAAAACGCAGAAAAATATGGCGTTAAGCAATGTTTCAATAGCCGAACATCAACGCGAAAGCCTCTTGTTGTCGTTTACGGCAGATGCATACAAAACCTATCTTTCGTATCAAAATACATTACAACAAATAGCCGAACAGCAAACCAATTACGAACGTTCGGGACAATTGGTGAAAATTGTTATGCAACGTTTTCAGGCAAACATGGCAACCATGCTGGATGTGAAGGCAGCGTTGCTGAGTTTCGAAAATGCCGGTTACACATTGATTAATCTTCAGTATGCAGCCAAAGCTTCGGAAATTGAATTGAAACGATTGGTCTATCGGTTGAAATGACGATAGTTTTAGAATTCCTGTAAAATACAGAACATGGGACAGAAAGTATCATTGGTTTTATCGGGTGGAGGAGCTAGAGGAATTGCTCATATTGGAGTTATTGAGGAATTGGAAAAACAAGGATTCGAAATCTTTTCCATTTCCGGAACATCTATGGGAGCACTTGTTGGAGGTGTTTACGGGTTGGGAAAAATGACAGAATTCAAAGACTGGATTATCACATTAGATAAACGAAAAGTCTTTCGACTTGCCGATTTTACGTTGAGTAAACAGGGATTAATAAAAGGCGACAGGGTACTCAATGCAATGAAAAAATTTATACCCGATGCCAATATCGAAGATCTGGAAACAGCATATTGTGCCGTAGCAGCCGACATTATCAATCAAGAAGAAGTGGCTTTTACATCGGGAAGTGTTTTTGAAGCCATCCGTGCATCAATTGCCATCCCAACAGTATTTACACCGGTAAAAACATCCGATCGGTTGCTTGTCGATGGAGGTGTGTTGAATAATATTCCGATTAATCATGCAAAGAGAATTCCCAACGATATTTTGATTGTGGTGAATGTGAATGCAAATATAGCAGTCGATCGACCGGCAATTTCAAGAAAAGCAAGCAAGATTCAGGAATCGAATTATAGAAGGAAGATCAGGGAATTTTACAGTCAACTGATGAAATCGGATACAAAAAAACGAGCTACAAACATTGGCTATTTCGATTTGATAACAAAAACCATCAGCCTGATGACCTATCAGATGGAACAAATGATATTAGAACAAAATTCGCCCGATGTCCTAATAAACGTGTCGCGTGATTCGTGTGAGGTTTACGATTTTTTCAAAGCTAATGAACTGGTCGAAATAGGGCGAAGAGCTGCTATAAAAGGTCTTGCAGAGTATCGCGATAAGAATACTTTATAGCAACACCTCGAATTTTCTCATCTCTAAAAATATAACACAACCGTCATCTCCGGTACTTTATCCAGCATCATTGGAACATGCAGAAATAATGGAAAATAAAACATCCATTTGATGATTTACAATAGTTTTTTTATAGATTTGCTTTGTTCCTTTTAAACGAAATTATTTTAACATATTTCACATAAACGATATTGAGCCTCGTGCTAAGTAAAAACATTAACATTAATATTAACAAAAGAAATGCTTTTTAACTCATTTAGTTTTGCGATTTTTTTTTCAATTGTATTTACTCTTTATTGGTTTGTAATAAATAAGAATCTTAAACATCAGAATGCTCTTTTATTAGTTTCCAGTTGTTTTTTTTATGCTTGTTGGGATTGGCGATTTCTGTTTCTACTAATAATCTCAATTTTATTAGTTTATTATCCTGGGAAATATATGAATTCATCTAAAAATGAAAATAATCGAAAAATTTGGTTGTGGATAAGTATTATTTTCAGCATAGGTTTTCTTGGAATTTTTAAATATTATAATTTTTTTATTAGTTCATTTACTGATTTTCTTTCTCATTTTGGATTACACGTAAATTTATTGACTCTCAATGTAATTATGCCTGTGGGTATTTCTTTTTATACATTCCATGGATTATCTTACATTATAGATTTATATCATAATAAAATAGAAGAAGAGGAAAATTTCATTAATTATGCCCTATTTGTTAGCTTTTTCCCTTTGTTAGTTGCAGGACCGATTGAACGAGCCACTCATTTATTACCTCAAATCAAGAAAAAACGGACGTTCGATTATACTAAAATTGTTGATGGTTTGAAACAGATTTTGTGGGGGATGTTTAAGAAGGTTGTTATTGCAGACAATTGTGCCGAATATGCAAATATGATATTTAATAATTCAGCACATTATTCTGGTAGTACACTTTTTTTAGGAGCTTTGTTCTTTACATTTCAAATTTACTGTGATTTTTCTGGCTATTCTGATATTGCCTTGGGGATAGCCAGACTTCTTGGAATAGAACTGTTACGAAACTTTGCTTTTCCATATTTTGCCCGAGATATAGCAGAATTTTGGAGACGTTGGCATATATCTTTGACAACGTGGTTCAGAGATTATATATATATACCTCTTGGTGGAAGTCGTGGAAGCACGTTGATGAAAATCCGAAATACATTTATAATTTTTTTAGTTAGTGGTCTTTGGCATGGTGCAAACTGGACATTTATTGCTTGGGGATTCCTAAATGCATTATATATAATACCGTCTATAGTTTTCAATACACATAGGAAAAATCTTGATATTGTTGCTAAAGGCAAATATCTACCAACGTTAAAAAATCTTTTTGCTATTGGAACTACTTTTATCCTAACTGTTTTTGCTTGGATCTTCTTTCGTGCGGCCAATATAAAAGAGGCATTAATTTATATTTCTAAAATTTTTTCCAGCACTTTTTTAACAAGACCTTATTTCTCAGGAATTGAAAAATCGGTGCCAATAGCTTTCCTCATAAGTATCTTTTTTGTCGTTGAATGGATTGGAAGAGAACAACAATTTGCTATTGCTCAATTAGGTGCGAAATGGTATAAACCAGTAAGATGGGCAATGTATTACAGTATTATTTTAGTCATTTACATCTTTGCAGGTTCAGAACAACAATTTATCTATTTCCAATTCTAAAAGATGAAACGATTCTTAATTCAACTATTGCTATTTTTAATTCCAGCTATAGTATTGTTGGTAATTAATATAAATTTTATGTCCTTTTTTTATTTTAGACCTTGGGAAGACATCTCTTTTAAATATCAAGATGTTTATAGTCTTTCCCCCTTTTATCCTGATTCCAAAATTTTTAGAAATTCAGTTGGCGATTTGTGTCATCATACAAATAATGCTGTTTATAAACATGAATATTGGATTACTGATAAATTGGGATTTCGGAATGATGAATTTGTTGATAAACCAGATATTCTATTTATCGGGGATTCTTTTATTGTGGGTAGTAGCTTAAGTCAAAAAGATATATTGTCAAATAAAGTAAAATCTAAGTTTGATAATACTATTAAGGTATATAATATGGCTCCGAGCAATTTTTCACAATTTGATTATTATCTTCGGTTAGGAATTATAAAAAAACCTAAAATATTAATTTATTCACAAGTTGAACGAAAACTACCTCAACCAATGTATACTATTAAATTTGGCTTACTTCATAATGTAGTTTTAAAATTATTTAATACTATGAATGTAAATGTTTATATAGATAAAATGTTGAAATTTTCTTCTATTAATTGGATTAAAGCTCGTATCCAGAACAATAAAGGAATAGGTGTTCGGGGTATATCTAATATGTATTTTTTAAATGGATATTCTCAAAAATATGAGGATAATTATGTAAATAAATCTTTAGAAATAATTAATACATATAAAAAATATTGTGATTCGCTTGGAATAAAATTTATATATCTAGCTATGCCAAACAAAGAGACCGTATATTTCGATTTAGTTCCATTTGTTAAACAGCCAAATTATTTATTACAATTAGATTCTTTATTAAAAACTGAAAAAATAGCGACTATTAATACTCTTAAAATTTATAATGATTTTAGGAAAAAGAATAAAATTTTGTTATATCATTTAGATGATACGCATTGGACACCAATAGCAACAGAACTAATCTCAAAGGAAATTGTTAGAATTCTTAAGCAAAATAAGCAAAATTGATACTCCGCGAATACTCCTGTTTTTTAGCCGAATATCTGCAACTGTCGGGTGGTTTAAGTTGATCATTTTATAGACCACTTTGAGCCAATAAATATCGAAGCACGGTGTCCAATCTCGGAGAAACTGATAAAAAGCTTAACTGAATCAAAACGTGTTGAAATAATAAAAATAATACATCGAAAAATCTTTTGTCGATGATAGGATTGCTCCCAGAAATAAAAAATAATGCAAAACAAAAATAGGATTGCCTCCGGAATGAAAAAATATTAAGAAAACAACAACAGTATTACAAAAATAAAGGGTCTGTTCGATAAACTGTGTCAGTGAAAAATAATTAACTTTGTTTTGTTGAGTGAAACGGACATTGGCTCTGCTGAGGAGCAACCAATGAAGGGATAACTCAACCAACTGGAATAGATTCCA
>Ga0302288_1001497_pt1 | contig 15075 bp, 11 predicted proteins | sample III_Fen_N1_1_FD_194549 | JGI IMG/M metagenome (GOLD analysis project Ga0302288, IMG submission 194549) | Peat permafrost microbial communities from Stordalen Mire near Abisko, Sweden - III_Fen_N1_1 | ecosystem: Environmental > Terrestrial > Soil > Wetlands > Permafrost | place: Sweden: Abisko...
ATCAATTATTCAATGCGTTTTTTTTTTTACTTTTTAAAAAGATCGAATCACAAAAGTGAACCTTTGTCAGTTTACTTTTTTAGTGCTTGTTCAATTGCAGCTTGTACAAGTGGCTCCATTACTTTGTATCCTGCGACATTCGCATGAACCCCATCAACGGTTAGTTCGGCTTTCATACCATGACGTTCGTCGGCCATGGGAGTGAAATAATCAAGATAGATAAAGCCTTTTTTATCACAATAGGTTTTCATCCATTCGTTTAGCCTGACAATTTTTTCTGCAGGTTCCAATCCTTTTTTCCACGGGTAATCAAAAACAGGCAGCACCGACGACAATACAACCTTAATTCCATTCGCATTGGCAAGCTCGGCCATGGAAGCCAGGTTGTCTTCAATCATTTCAAGGGTGGAGGGACCTGTGTTTCCGGCTATGTCGTTCGTTCCTGCAAGTATTACAACTACCTTAGGTTGTAAGGCAATAACATCCTGACGGAAGCGTATAAGCATCTGAGGAGTTGTCTGTCCGCTGATACCACGATTTACATAAGGGTTGCTTTTAAAGAAATCAACTCTTTTTTCAATCCATCCCTGGGTTATGGAATTACCCATGAATACAACCCTGTTTTCACCGTTGGCAGGCTTACTCAAAGCTGCATTTTCAGTACGGAATCGTTCCAGATTTGGCCAGTCCTGTGCGTTAAGTTCCAATCCGGAGAATAATAATGTGCTCATAAATAAATACTTGATAAATGAATTTGTTTTCATGCTGTTATTGATTTTGACATTTGAATTTAAACCTGGTTATTCAGGCTTCAAATATACCAATAATCCATTAACTTAATTCCTGTTTTAAATAAAAAAAAAGCTAACCATGTACGGTTAGCTCCCTTTATTGAAATTGAATTGCAGATTAAATTTCAATAGATTTGTTCCCCAAGGGCAATTTTAAGTTTTAAAACGCTTACCGAATAATCAATTTTTGTTTTAAGCAACGCCAGTCTGCTTTCGGCTACTGACGTGGAACTGTCGAGCATGTCTAAATTTGTGATTGCACCGGCTTTAAAGTTTGTTTCTGCCAATGAAAAAGCCTGTAGCGCCTGTTCAAGTTGCAATTCAGACTGATTGACCTTTTTCAGGGCAGATTCTGCGTTTGCTTTGCTTTCTACCACTTCATTTACAATGGTCCTGCGTGCAAGTTCTGTTTCCTGTAGGTTTCCTTGTATGTCCGAATTTGCCTGAATCTTATTGTATTTTGAACGCTTGGCATCAAAAATTGGAACCTTAATACCAACTCCGACTGCAAAATTCACTTTTCCTGCATCCTGGTAACTGTCATTGAAATACCCGTTTTTAAAGCCACCTGAACCAAAGGCATTTAATGAAGGGTTGTTCTGGGAGTTTACCATTTTCAGATGAGTCTCAGCCAGAGTGCTTTTCTGAAGGGCTATTTTCATTTCATTTCGATGATCAAAAGCAACTGCAAATAACGAATCATTCGTAACAAGGATCTGAGGAGTAATAAGTTCGTTTTTAACGGTCAGTTTAGTGCCCTGTGTCTTCCCCAGAAAAGAACTTAGTTGTCCTTGTTGGATTTCAAGGGCATTTAGTAAATCTGTCTTTTGGTTTTCGATAGACGAAATACGGACTTTAGTGGTCAGTATTTCATAGTTGGTTGCAGAACCGGTGTCAACTTTTTTCTGAACAAACTGAAGATGTTCATTCAGGGTAGCCAGTTCTTCATTTTTAATCTTGATGGCTTCCTGAAGGAAAACGATGGAATAGTAATTCCCAATCATCATTCCGGATAACTTCTGTTTTAATAACTCAACGGAAAATCCAACCAGTTCCCTGCTCTGTTTCTCGAATGTTATATTTTTGCTCGTTTTTCCAAAATCATAAATTGACTGGCTGATATTCACTTCTGCTGAATACATATCCGGAGGATACAACTGGAATGATCCTAAGCCGGGCATGGTAAGGGATGTTGTCGGACCTAAAAAAGTAAATGAACCTACAAAATCTACATTCGGCAGGTATGCCGTTTTTGCCAGTCCTATTTTCGCATCTGAAGATTCAATATCCGATTGTGCTTTTTTTATGGACGGATAATTGTGAATCACTTCACTTAAGATATCATGCAGGCTCAATGAATCTCCCCGTGATGGTTCTTTCTTTTGTCCGTATGCAATGGCTGCCGGCAACAGGATCATTGCGATGATCAGTTTATAAATTGATTTCATTTGACTATGTTTTATTTTAATAACGTGCTTAAATTTCTTACTCTATTCCATCATATGTGCATGATGATCCGGTTCAAGGGAATTCAACGTCTTCTTTTTTGATTTTAATAATATAATTGGGATAAATCCAATCAACGATATGATCGCGGCAATCAGAAAGTCATCATTAATTCCCTGAATAAAGGCCTGGGTGCTAACGCTCGACATAACTATGCTTTGTGCTTGTTTCAGTGTCGTTGCAACGGATCCACCGGCATGTTGCTGTATATAATACGCCATGTGATGGGTTACGTTCTGAAATTCCTGTGAGCCTGCCTGTACCTGACCACCAAACATTTGTGCATGGAAGTTAACCCGTGCTGTCAGGATGGTTGATAACAAGGCAACTCCCATACTCCCGCCAACCTGACGTACAGTGTTCGAAATTCCGGAAGCCTGAGCCATCTTTTCACGGGGAATAGTCAGTAACGATAACGTGCTCAATGGTGTGAAAACCAATCCCATTCCAAGACCCCTTAAATAAAGCGAGGTCATGATGTACGAGTGTTCTGTCATAAAAGACAAGTCGGAATTGATATAGAAGCTCAGTACCAACAATCCCATTCCGGTCATGATGGGAACCTTTGCATTTACTTTATCCGAGAACCAACCTGAAATTGGTGAAAACAGGCCTTGTATAATCCCAACGGGCAGAAATACGGCACCTGACTGTAGCGCGGTGTATCCCAGTGAATTTTGCAGGTATAGTGGTAACAGGAATGTACTGCCGAACATACCTATTCCAAACAGGAACATCAACAGGTTACTCATCCCAAAGTTCCGGTCACCCAGTAAACGGAGGTCAATCAATGGATTTTCAGTCGTTAATTCCCGGGTAAGGAATACTGCCAGGGCAACACCTGAAACGGCAAAGCAAGCCAATATATAAGGTGCTGTCCAGCCGGCTGAATTCGTTTGCGCATTTCCTTCCGACAAAGCATAAAGCAAAACCGGTAAGAAGATAATAACGGATATAAATCCGATATAATCAAATTTACGGGTATTTGGGCTGATGAATTCACGTTGTATCACGATTGTAAATACCAGGGCTAAAATACCTATTGGAACATTCACATCAAAGATAAGCTGCCAGCTGAAGTTGTCAACCAGGTAACCGCCAATGAGTGGCCCAAACGATACAGATGCAGCTGCTGATATAGCCCAAAATCCAAGTGCCAGCCCGCGTTGTTTGATAGGAAATTCGCGTGTTATGATGGCCATACCGAGTGGTTGTACTATTCCTGCGCCCAATCCCTGAATGATTCGTGCGATAATCAGCGTATTTTCATCGTTGGACAATCCGCATAATAAAGAGCCGAATGTAAATAGAAATAACCCCCAGAAATAAACCTTCTTATATCCGAACTTGTCGGCCAGCCAACCAGAAGTGGGAAGCATTGCCGCCATGGACAATAAGTAAGCTGTGATGACCCATTGAATGGTAGACAGGCCGACACCAAAGGATGACATTATCTTCGGGAGGCTTACATTCACAATGGTACTGTCAAGCACCACCATAAAAGTCCCTACCATTATATTTGCCAATACGAACCATTTATACAACGGGCTCTTGGGATGAAAATACGAATCCCTGCTGCGTAGTTTTCGTCGGAGTCTATGTGTATTTGATATTTTCCTCATTATTACTTAATAATTTTTACGACTGCTGACATACCGGTCAACAATGTATAAGCCGACAATTTTTGTCCCTTTTCGGTTCCGTCGATCGAAATCTTAACTAATACCCGTTGGGTTACTTTTGTAAAGTTACCGGAAGCATTATTTGGTGGAATAAGTGAAAATTGGGAGGCAGTGGTCGATCCCATGGTAAAGACTTTACCGGTGAAAACAACATCCGGATAAGTATCTAATGAGATCAGGGCTTTCTGACCGTTATGCAATGTTTCCATCTTGGTTTCTTCCAGAAATACCTGAATCCAGAATCTGCTGTTGTTGTTAATGGTGTAAATTGCCTGGCTTGGTTGTGCAATATCTCCCGGCAATAACCAACGTTTGGCTACAACGCCATCCACCGGTGCATATAACCGGGTGTTGTTTAATTGCGTTTTGATAACTCCAATTTGTGCCTGTGCACCGGTAACGGATGTCTCTGCGCTTTTTATCATGGTTTTTGAAACCTGTATCTGGGCCTGTGCAGCTTCAAGTTGTGCCTGTGCTGTTTCCTGAGCTTTCAGCATATGATCGTATTGCTCTTTTGTTATGACTCCACCTGCAAACTGGGTCTTTGCCCTGTTAAAATCTTCTTTCGATTTTTCAAGCCCTATTTGCAAAATCTTTATGTTTTTTTCGTCATACTGCAATTTTGCCTTTGCCTGATCTTTATTTGCTTCCATCTGTGATTTTAAGGCTACCACCTGTTGTTTTTGAGCCAGTAAATCAATACTGTCCAATTCAGCAATTATTTGTCCCTTTTTAACGGAATCACCCTCTTCAGCATAAATTTTACTTATCCGGCCCATTATTTTAGGGCTTACCGAAATGTTGTCAGATGCTACCACTGCATCATCGGTCCGGATATAGCTTGTATAATCTTTGTACCAATATCCTCCTCCGACAACTACAATCAAAACAACTATCGCCAGTGGGATGTAAATTTTCCAGTCTTTCTTTTCCTTTTTCATAAACCTTTTAATTTGATTTTTATATTGTTATTCGTTGAATTAAGTAATAGCAGATATTTAATGAACTATTTGTTAATATACAAAGCTTATATTTCAGTGTCCCTGACAATTATTAATTCTTAATTTTTAATTATTAATTAGTTAAATATGTTATTCTGCTTTGTTACAGGCAGATAATAAAGCATTATGCTCTGCAATAACAATTGTCGTTAATATATCCTTTACATGCTGGGACGATTCGGCAAGAACCTGTAATGTATTTGCATCCAGTTTCTGAAGTTTTAGACGCAATTCCTGGCTGATTTCATGCTTTATGGAATTAAAATCAGCAGCTCCTTTTTCGGTGATGTGTACGTTGACGATTCTTCGGTCCTTCGGATCATAAAGCCGTTCAACCAATTCTTCTGCAATTAATTTATCCACCAGGCCGGTAATATGTGATTTCGGCATGGATAATTTACACCCTATTTCCGACATGGAAAGCATTCCGTGTGTGGTTAATACTCCCAGCACATACAACGATCCGGGATTCAGATTCGTTTTAGACCGAATTGATCTTGAAAAGCTTTTCGAAAGTAGAGGATGTATGGATATCAAATTCTCAATAACTGAATCTATTGAGATTATAGTGTTTTCTTTCATAATTACAAACTGAAATTATTCTAAAATTAAATGGTTACAAAAGTATAACTATTATTCATATATAATTGTTCTGAATATTATAATAATTAATAAATTTTGTTGGATTGTAGAATAAAATTTCTTAAATAAATGTTGGAAAGTAAGTTTGCGTACTATTTGAGTAAAAAAAACGTATTGTAAATCAAAAAGTTTGGTTTGTAAAATTTTAATCTTGTGAGCTTCGCATTAATGATTAAATCCGGTCATGTGATTTGTCGGAGAAACAATTGTTTCCCGTTATTTTTATCTTCCTTAAAAAAATATTATTATACCGAAATATTTAACCAAATGATATCAAGTGAAAGTATGGAAAGGCAGCTTAAATTTATTAATAAACAGATGTTCAATCTTTTAAAGCTGACATATCTTTGATGATGTAAGTCTGTTCTCCTAAAATAGTTATTCATGTCGCATAAAAACTTCATTTCACAACAAGGATCACGGAACAATATGGAAAACAGATGATTACGAATTCATCCAAACGACAATCCAACTGAATTATTTTACTTTCACTTGTTCGTAGTTGAGAGAGGGTTAAGAGAGGGTTGCGAGGGGGTTGCGAGGGGGTTAGGAGGGGTAAACCTCTCCGAACCCTCATCCAACCCCCAATAAAGTCTCATTAATTCCTCAATATATATAAAACAAATGTATCGAAGGGTTCGTTGGAGTGAAATTATATTCCTCTCGATAGCCATTTGGGATGTAAAGAAGACAGAAACAAAAGCGGAACGATAATCAGAACTGCAGGAATGTTGCAAAAGAAATGAGATTGTTTCAATACAAAACCTTTTACGGGATGTTATTCTGAATCTTTATTTGAATCTGATTAAGGATAAATAATGGAAATCGGCATGGGAATAAGTAAGGTAATGAATCATACCGGTTGAATAGAAAATGAAAATATATTTCTAACCCTTTAAAGATTACTGCTGTAATTCAGTCTGTAGCAGTAAGAAATTTTTCAGGCCAATGATAGCTGCCCGGTTTAATGGTCAGATGCATGGCTGGAAACAAGTGATTCTCCATACGGATTACCCCGGGTGATAATTCCTGGACAGGGATCAGGGTTTTGCATTTCAATATATTTAGGATAGAATAAGCTGTTGCACCTCCTTCTATCAGCAATTCTTTAATGTCACAATGTTCAACTAAACTCCGTACAACCATGCTCATGCGTTGCTTTAAAACAGATGAACTATCGGGGAAGCTGATGTTGTTTTCAGAAATGGTAAGAGTTAATTTATGTTTTTTTGACCAGATAGCCTTAAGTTCGTTTGCCCAATCGTTGATAACGGTGTTTTCAACTTTCTGCTGAAGCATTGCCAACGGGAAGGCCATAACCGGGCATTCACTGCTAAGCATTTGGTTTGCAAAATCACGGCTGGTGGAGTGGGTACTCCCTGAAATAAGAAGGAAATCACTTGAGATACAGGTTTCAGGCTGATCTTTCAGCATGGTTGCAATTCCTTTTTGAAGCAGAACCTGTTCAAAGAAAGCCGCACTTCCGCACAATAAACTCTCATTCCCGGATAATTCGCTGCTTGATGTAAGTTCTTCGACGGTTGAACAATCGGGAATAAAAAGACCTTCGCCTGTAATTGTATGTATGTTGCCCGTATGGATATCGGTAATTTGGTTGTGAGTTGGAGAGCGTTTGAGTAATAGCTGTTGAACTTCGGATCCGAAAGCCGGGAAATCGGGATCATGGGCAAAAGCAGTATTTTTTATTTTCACGTTTTCGATATAATACACACCTTTCCGGATACATCGACCCACTGATGGATTTGACGGCTGAAGTATGACTCTTTTCAGCTTCATTGCTTCCAGCATGGCCGATAACTCAGTCAGGACATACCCGCGTAAGGCTGAATCACATTTTTTAAACACAACTGAATCAGGGTCTGTTAAAACAACTTTCATAATATCCTGATAGATGGCATAGGCTTTTGTTTCGGTAGCTGAACGGCTATCGGTTGCTATGATACACACATTAGCTTTAACTTCCGGAACCGAATCAATTCCAAATGAAACACGCAGCCCGTAACGCAGGCAAACACCTGCAATCTCGGCAGCCCCGGTAATATCATCAGCAATTACAGTAATCATTTTTTGCGGTGTTTAGCCATTAAGATGGCATAATCGATGGCAACAAACATGGCATCGGCAGAAGCAATTCCTTTTCCTGCTATTTCAAAAGCAGTACCATGATCCACAGAAGTTCGGATGATGGGCAATCCAAGGGTAATATTCACCCCTTTAACGCTTTTCATGGTTTGTTTCTCGTTATCCCACTGAAAACCTTCCAGTTTAAAGGGAATATGACCCTGATCGTGGTACATGGCCACACAACCATCGTATTTTCCCTGAACTGCTTTTACAAACATGGTGTCGGGTGGGACAGGGCCTTCCACATCGAATCCGAGGGCTTTAGCTTCAAGGATAGCCGGAATAATCTCATTGATTTCTTCATCCCCGAACAGTCCGTTTTCACCTGCATGAGGGTTTAATCCTGCAACAGCAATATGAGGTTTTGCTATTCCAAACTGAATGCAGGCATCGCTCAACAGCGAAATCACGTCCAATACCCGTGCCTTGGTACATAAATCACAGGCTTTGCGGAGTGAGACGTGCGTAGTTGTATGTATTACCCGCAGGTTTTCATCGGCCAGCAACATGGCATATTTAGCTGTATTCGTAAAATGGGCATATATTTCGGTATGACCGGAAAACAGGTGTCCGGCTTTATGAATGGATTCTTTGTTGATAGGTGCAGTAACTGTTGCATCTACTTCTTCCGCCAATGCCAGATCAATCACTTTCTTTACTGCTTCAAAGGCTGCATTTCCAGCCATAGCAGATACTTCACCTGACTTAAGTTCTGCAATATCGACATTTTTCAAATCCAGTACATCGATGGTTCCATATTTAAAATCAGCCTCTTTTACCGATTGGATGGCATGTATCTTTAATGTCGATTGCAGGATTTTTGCTGCCAGTCTCATTACTTCAGCATCACCAACTATCATGGGCTGACAACGGTCGTATATAGACGAAAGTGACAATGCCTTAATACAGATTTCAGGTCCTATGCCGGCAGGATCGCCCATTGTGATTCCTATTATTGGTTTCATGTTGAAGTAGTTAATTGGTGATTGGTTAATTGGTTGTCCCGATAGCTATCGGGAGGTTGATTGAGTTAATTGGTTGATTAGTTTGTGACGGCATCGGTGACAAAACATATTCCAGCTATCTTCCGAAGCAGTCAGTATTATTATAGGGTTACAATAGTTTTTTAAAAATATTGATGGCATCCTCTTTTGTTACAACACGAGGATTATTATTCAGAAGCCTGGTTACTTTCATGGCAATATCCGCCAATTCAGGTAAAACGGCTTCCGTAATTCCAATATCCGACAAATGCTGCGGTATTCCACATGCATGCGATAATTCCTGCAACCGTTCAATTCCGGCTAAGGCTGTTTGTTCAAAGGTATCACGGGACTTTACTCCAAGGGCAATAGCTACAGCAGCATGACGCTCAGGAGAAGCTGACAGATTAAAACGGAGTACTTCGGGTAACAGGATGGCATTTGCCAACCCGTGTGCAACATGAAATTTACCTCCCAAGCCATAGGAGAGAGCATGAACAGCAGATGTATTTACAGGACCAAGGCACAGTCCACCGTACATGGAGCCCAATGACAGTGCAGAGCGGGCAGAAAGGTCATGACCGTTTACAACTGCTTTCTGAAGATTTAAAGCAATCAGTTCGATGCCCTTCAAAGCGTACGTATCGACTGCAGGATGGGCGAATTTATTGGTATAGGCTTCGATACAATGTGAAAGTGCATCCATTCCGGTCTCAGCGGTGAGGTGGGGTGGCAGGCTTACTGTCAACACAGGATCGATGTAGCAACTATCAGGCACCAGATAAGGGCTGATAATTCCACATTTAGCTGCCGTATCTTCATTCAACAAGATGGCATTTGGCGACATTTCGCTCCCGGTGCCCGATGTGGTAGGTACACAAATTAGTTTTATTGAACGACCCGTTAACAGACCGATGCCAACTATTTCAGCCAGTTGCTGTTTGCTACCGGTTAATGCTGCCAGTAACTTGGCACAATCGAGTACACTTCCGCCTCCAACACCAACAACACAATCGGGATGAAAATAATCTGATTTATTCAATAGGCTGTCGAATTGTTGAAAGGTTGGTTCACCTGGAAAGTCATATTCAATCACCACCACCTTTTTCCCGGTAGTTGATATCTTATCAAAAACCGGTTGTATAGCCTGTAATAACGGACTGGCTATTAAAAATAAAATTCTGTCCGATTGCGCGATTAAATTATCTTCAGATAATTGTTGTATGCTGTTTTCACCGAAAACTATCTTCCCGGGTTGTTGTAATGTTATTGAGTTCATTATTTATTCTAACTTATTTTATTTGATTTTAAATAACCATAAATGGTCAGATTCTTATCGACTTTCTCCGATTTAAAGAACAAACTGGCAACATAACCCACCACTAAAACAATAAGATGACTGTAAACACCTAACATGTATTTATGATGTGGAAAATTATATTTCCCCAGATCCAGAATCAGGTTGTCTCCAATTTTAGTTGTTGTGAATACAGCATAAGCAGTAAAAATAACACAAGCGGCTATTCCAATATGAAGACCTTGTTTGTTTGCTCTGGTCGAAAACAATCCTAAAAGGAAAATTCCTACAATTCCTGCAGAGAAAATTGCATACAATTCAAACACCACACCCAGTACTCCTTCGCCATTCCATGCATTGTACAACAATGCAACTCCCATCATGCAAATGCCAGAAAGTAATACCAACCAACGTCCCATAGTTAAGCGTTGTTTATCTGTACAACCGGGTTTGAAACGTTGATAGAAATCTTCAACACCAATGGCAGCTAAACAGTTCATATCAGCATCGAGACTGGAAATAGCTGCTGCTATAAGGGCTGAAAGTACCAATCCTACAGCTCCAACGGGTAGTTGAGTTCCAATAAAATAAGGGAAAACCTGATCGGCTTTCATCCCTTCGGGTAGAGTGGCTCCTCCTGAATTATAAAAGACATACAACAACGAACCAATCAGCATAAACAAAGCCCAAACAGGAACGCTTGTTAACACTCCAATATAAGCAGCCTTTTTTGCATCTTTATCTGATTTTGCAGTAAGGTAGCGTTGAACAATAGTTTGATCGGTTCCATATTTTTGTAAAGCATAAAAAGCACCATTGATTACCATTACCCAAAATGTAAGTTGTGTCAGGCTGAAATTATAAGGGCCAAAATCAATTTTGTGCATTTCAAAAGCCTGTCTCAATGTGTTCATGGGACCTATTTCCGGTTTGAATAATAAAATCCCGGCACAAAGTAAACCACCGGCTATCAGTAAGAAACCCTGTATTACATCCATCCAAATTACGGCTTCTATTCCACCAAGTAAAGTAAGTAAAATTATTGCAATACTCAATAACAAAATATAACTTATAACCGGTAAGCCTGTTAGACTTGTCAATGCCAGACAGACTAAATAAAGTACTGTTCCCATTTTTGAAAAATGAGTAAGAATAAAGGAAACAGAGCTGTACATACGGGCAAACACACCAAAACGGTGTTCAAAGTATTCATATGTACTCAGTCGTATTATTTTCCTGAAAAGGGGTACTATTACCCAGATCAGTCCCAGTAAAACTATTGGGACCATCAATCCCTGAACCAGTAATATCCAGTTCGATTTATAGGCTGCTGCAGGGTAAGCCAGAAAAGTAACACTACTTATCAAGGTCGCAAAAATGGAAATACCAATTACCCATGCAGGTATGTTTTTACTTCCCGAAAAATAATGATCGGAACTTTTCTGACGCTTTGAAAAATATAAACCGATGACAATGGTCGAAAGAACAGAAACGATAACGATAGCCGTATCAATCCAGTGAATAGAGTTATTTTGCATATAGTATTAAACTGTTGGTTTTAATTTCCGGTTATCCGAATCAAATCGGTGAATCGATTCTCAATAAGTGTTACTTCATTTATCGTAAGCTCACTAAGTGGAGGCATCATGGTGGAATTACAGATACCGGTTGAATTCATAATTGCTTTAAGGGCTGCTAATGATTCGCCCAGTGTCCTGTCCTTTTGATAGACAGATGCAAAGCTATCCGTAATTTCCTGCCATTTATTGCATTCCTTCCAATCACCGGCTAATGCTGCATTATAGAGCTTCCCGTACATGCCGGGAACGATATTGCCCGTACTGGGAACTATTCCATCAGCACCAAGCTCTAAGCTTCCGGCACTTTGGGCTCCCCAGCCGCAGAAATATGAAAAATCCGGATTGTTGTTATATTTAGCAATACAGGCTTTCATTCGTTCGGCATCACGTTCTGAGTCTTTCAGTCCGTAAATGTTGGGATGTGCACTAAGCTTTTCAACCACTTCCAGGGGAATAGTCATCTGTGTGGTGGCTTTGATATTATACATCATTACCGGACCGGAAATACTATCAGCCAATTGGGTGTAGAATGCAGTCATTTGTGCAGGAGTGAGGATATAATAGGAAGGCAGGGTAGCAACCACACAATCAGCACCCAATTGCAGGTATCTGTTTCCACGTTCAATCAACTCGTCTACCTGGTTACCTACCAAACCGGCATAGACGCATTGGTTTCCCCCTTTAGCCTTCACTGCAGCTTCTACAAACCGGTAGCTTTCAGTTGCAGGTATGGAACTTGATTCGCCTGTAGTACCAAGTATCAGCGGGTTTATACCACTTTCCCCGAAAAGTTTCATGATACGCTCTACGGCGTCAACATCAACTGTAAAATCCTTGTTCAGTGGAGTTACCATAGGTACCACAACACCCGAAAATCGTTTTTGCATTGTTTTGTATTTCCTGTTTGAATAAATAAGACGCATGATTAAAGGTTTTGTAATTAGTCAGAACCATTATTTATCCTGTAAGGGTATAAGAGGCTGAACATTGAAGCTGAAATACAATTGTTTTAGGGTGTTTATTCAAAATATATTTTCTGTTTTGAATTGATCCAGTTAATGTCATCATTCACAGATCAAATCAGATACTTTCTGTTTGTTTTAAGAAAAAGCTGTTTTTCATTGGTTGTTTAGCTTCATTTGCGTTCAAAAATCTTATCTTTGCAATTCAAAATTTAAAAACCATTTGTAAGGTTCAACGCATATGATTAAAGTAACATTTCCCGACGGTTCGGTACGAGAATTTGCCAAAGGCATTACCGGATTACAACTTGCTGAGAGTATCAGCTCACGCCTGGCACAAGAAGTGCTGGCAATTAGTGTAAACGACCAGGTATGGGATTTAACCCGTCCAATCGAAACAGATGCAGCCATTAAGTTGCATAAATGGGACGATGAAGAAGCAAAACATACCTTTTGGCACACTTCAGCCCACTTGATGGCAGAAGCCCTTCAGGAATTGTATCCGGGCATTAAATTCGGTATCGGTCCGGCTATAGAAAATGGATTCTACTACGATGTTGATCCAGGTGAAGTAACCATCAAAGAAACTGACCTTGCAACCATCGAGGCCAAAATGATAGAACTCGTCGCACGCAAGGAAGCCATTGTACGCAGTGACATTAGTAAAGCAGATGCCATGAAACGTTTTGGTGATATCGGCGAAGTGTATAAAACTGAGATGATCAATGATCTGGCCGACGGAACGATTACCTTGTACACACAGGGTGATTTTACTGATTTATGCCGTGGCCCTCACTTGCCGGATACCAGTCCTATCAAGGCTATCAAAGTATTGAGCGTTGCAGGTGCCTACTGGCGTGGCGACGAAAAACGCAAGCAGTTGACGCGTATCTACGGAATCACCTTCCCTAAGAAGAAGATGCTGGACGAATACCTGGTAATGCTGGAAGAAGCTAAAAAACGTGATCACCGCAAGATAGGCAAGGAACTGGAGTTGTTTATGTTCTCCGAAATGGTGGGCAAAGGACTGCCAATGTGGTTGCCACGAGGTACTGCTTTGCGTTTACGCCTGGAAGAATTCCTAAAAAAGATTCAACGCCGCTTTGATTACCAACAGGTAATGACTCCACATATTGGAAACAAAGCACTTTATGTAACCTCCGGTCACTGGGCAAAATATGGCAAGGATTCATTCCAACCGATCCATACACCCGAAGAAGGTGAAGAGTATTTATTGAAACCAATGAATTGCCCTCACCACTGCGAGATATATAAATTCAAACCCCGTTCATACAAAGACCTTCCGGTTCGTTTAGCCGAATTTGGTACGGTTTATCGTTATGAACAAAGCGGCGAATTGCACGGATTAACACGTGTACGTAGCTTTACACAGGATGATGCTCACATTTTCTGTCGTCCTGACCAGGTGAAGGATGAGTTCCTGAAAGTAATGGATATTATCTTTATAATTTTCAAAGCCCTTGAATTCGAAAACTTTGAGGCTCAAATTTCATTACGTGACCCAAAGAATACAGAAAAATATATCGGTACTGACGAAAACTGGGATAAAGCAGAAAATGCTATCGTGGAAGTCTGTAAGGAAAAAGGATTGAAAGCAAAAGTGGTTCTTGGCGAAGCAGCATTCTACGGTCCTAAACTGGACTTTATGGTACGCGATGCTATTGGCCGTAAATGGCAGTTGGGAACCATTCAGGTGGATTATAACCTGCCTGAACGTTTTGGACTGGAATATACGGGTGAGGATAACCAAAAACACCGTCCTGTCATGATACACCGTGCGCCATTTGGTTCCATGGAACGTTTCGTAGCAGTGCTTATTGAGCATACTGCCGGTAAGTTCCCTTTGTGGTTGACTCCTGACCAGGTAGTGATTCTGCCAATCAGCGAAAAATTCAATGACTATGCGTTCAAAATTGCAAAAGAAATGAATGCGCAGGATATCCGTGTAACCGTGGATGATCGTAATGAGAAAATAGGACGTAAGATTCGTGATAACGAATTGAAACGTATCCCGTATATGTTGATTGTTGGTGAAAAAGAAGCTGAAAACGAAGAAGTATCTGTACGCCGTCAGGGTGAAGGTGACAAAGGAAGCATGAAAGTAGCTGAATTTTCCAAACTGATTCTTGATGAAGTAGCTGTACTGATGAATCAGTTTAATTGATTGTTAGAACCAAGAACCAAGAACCAAGAACCAAGATTAAAGATTATAAAGAGAAGATAGAAGAAACGCGAATCGGATAAACCGGTTCGCGTTTGTTGTTGAAAGAACTTATTGTGCAAAATATTCTTCTTATTTCGTAGAAAAGCCAGTAAAAAACCCTTTTGTGTCCTGTAGAAGACAAAAGGGTTGAATTACGAAAAATTAAACTGACTGTTGTTTGAAAGATCTGTACCCGTAGATATTTGAATACCTGCTTGTCATTAATCTGTCAATTATGAATTATTAATTATTAATTATGAAT
>Ga0302288_1001498_pt1 | contig 15073 bp, 10 predicted proteins | sample III_Fen_N1_1_FD_194549 | JGI IMG/M metagenome (GOLD analysis project Ga0302288, IMG submission 194549) | Peat permafrost microbial communities from Stordalen Mire near Abisko, Sweden - III_Fen_N1_1 | ecosystem: Environmental > Terrestrial > Soil > Wetlands > Permafrost | place: Sweden: Abisko...
AACAGATGTACATTATTCTCTCTACAATAATCTAAAACTTTGCTATGTATTTTCGTAATTACGGGAAATGTAAATCGATATTCAACAAGTAATTCTGCAGTACAATAATCCTTTTGTATAAAGTCCCAAAGTTCAATACATTCCTTTAATAATTGAATTAACCCATCATCTATACATGCTTGTATTTCAGCTTTTTTGTCGCTTTTTGCTGTTATTAGTTTTGAGGGCTTTTCTATTGTTTCATTAACTCGTTTACTGGATTCATAAACGCCGTTTTTAATCTTGAAAAAATAGCCAATAGCACCAGAACTGCCAAAACTGAAATCGACAACCTGAAGCCCATGTTTTGTTATTAACGCTTCAGCTTTTTGAGCTATTTCTATGAATTGTTTGTCGGTTTGTTTTATAACTTTTGAGTAATCATCATATATACTATTAATAAGTTCTTTCTGCTCAAAAAAAGCTTTTTCTTTATGAAGTATGGCGGCTGCATTTTCAGAAAAGACCTCTCGACCAATCTTTAGTATTTTACGATGAACATTGTAATTTTCTCCACTGTCAATTTGGTTCGCAATGAAGCTTTGGAGCCAATCTCTTAAATCATCATCGTTATCGATATCAATAAAAAGTTGTTTGACGGTAAGTTCTAGAATCCTGTTATTGTCGAGTTCTATGTTTTGAATGGCAAAAATTCCAAGCTCTTTAGCAAAATTTTTAATAATACGTAGAAAAAATTTATCGATAGTTTCAACAAAGAAAAACGAATAGTTATGTAAAATATGATTAAGAATACTTCGCGATTTGAATTGTATTTCGCTTGGTGTTAAGTTAAATCCTTTTTGAAGAATAGGTAAGTATGGACTGTTTTTGCCACAAGAAAGTTCGTAGAGTTGTTTAATGATTCGACTTTTCATTTCACCGCTAGCTTTATTAGTAAAAGTCACCGCTAAAATATTTTTAAAACTCATTTCATTTTTGAAAAGAAGTGTTAAAAATTCTTGGGTTAACGTAAATGTTTTACCTGAACCTGCCGATGCTCTATATGCTATTAGTTTTGACATTCTTTTAATAGTTTCAAATAGATATTTTGCTACAAAATTTTAAATGTAAAGTAGTTTTACTTTATTTCTAAATTAAGCTCTATACCTATTTTTTTTTCGGAAAATTAGTTTATTTTTGAATTCGAATTAAACAATAAAATGATATACTTATGAACAGATTTATTGGAAAAATAACCTTCTCGATGATTAAACCTGATGCAGTTGGAAATGGTCATACAGGTGCTATATTGAAAATAATAAATGATGCTGGTTTTAGAATTGTAGCGATGAAACAAGTGCGTTTAAGCATAAGTGCAGCTCAACAATTTTATGCAGTTCACAAGGAACGTCCATTTTTTGGCGAGTTAGTTGACTTTATGACATCGGGTCCAATTGTGGCTCTTGTTTTAGAAAAAGAAAATGCAATTGCTGATTTTAGAACATTAATTGGAAGTACCGATCCAAAAAAGGCTGATGAAGGTACAATTCGTAAGATTTTTGCTGATAGTATTGAATTTAATGCAATTCATGGTGCTGATAGTGATGAAAATGCTATTCGTGAAGCAGCTTTCCATTTCTCAAGAATTGAAATGTTTGACAAAGACGGAATTTGCATCGGATAAGTAATCATAAGCAAAAAATAGCAATGATATTTTATTATTCTTTAGTAGAACTTTTAGTAGATATTGTATTATCAATTCTTTAAAGAATAAATAATTGAATTAAATTTATAAAAAACGGGACTGATCTTAAATTTTAGATAGTCCCGTTTTTCATTTATATATAATCAATATTAATTATTAATTATTAATGTGAAATTATCAAAGGCATAGGTTTGTAAAAAGTATCTTCAATTTTCACTTTAACAAAATATATGCCTTCAATTAAATCTTTAGTTGAAATTGACATTGAGTTACTGTTGTTAAACGAAGGTTTTGGTGTACTAACTATATTACCAAATATATCTTGAATAAAAACAGAAACATTATTAATTTTATTATAACCAAAATTTAATGTTACAGTATTTGAACTGATTGGAGAGGGGTTTGGGTAAATAAAAAATTCTCTGTAAATTATATCTGTTGGTAAAATTTTATTATTAATTGGAAAGCAATAATCTAAAGAATCTTTATCAAAAATATACGGTGAATACCATGTTTCAGGGCTGATTCCTAAGTTATTTTGAATGTTAAACAATGAAAAATTGGACCAATTTCCAACATTCCAAAAGTATGAGTGTTTTTTATTAACTAAATCTTTAGGATTTCCTATATATATTGCAAATGTGTCAGATGATACAATATCATTTATAGATATTAAAATATATATTGTACTATCAATTTTAAATTGTTTTTTGAATTTTATAACATTGTAATAATTAGCTTTTATTTCCGATACATTTTTTTCTTGAGAATAAATAGTTGAGTCAATATTTCCTAAATCTTTTAAAATTGAGATTTTTAACTTTGTCTCAGGTTTTAAAATTGAATTAATAGCTACAGCAAGTTTAATTCCCGATAAGTATTTATCATCTTGAATCTTATATTTTTCAGCAAATTGTAATAAGTTATATTCATTAGTTCCTGTCCAATATCCTTTATCTGAAATAAAACGGTGTAATTGAAGCCAATCATTCTCGTAATAATTTGAAATAGAATCAACGTGAAAAAGTTCATTACTTTGAAAAGTAATAAAGGAATCTCTAATAATTGAAAGAAGTTTTTCAGGAACCTTTGTAGTTGTTCTAGCTTGTGAAATGTTATCAGTGACATATACTTCAATACCCAGTGATGAAAACAACCCTAAATCGCTTGCGGGAACCCATTTCCCTTTGTAAAAATAAAACAAACTATTTGACATATCTGCCCGATTTTTAGCCGTAAAAAGAAATGTAGAATCTTCAATTGTCAAATTTGATAAGTCAAATCCAATAAAATAGTCAGTACCAGCTTTTATTCTGTTAATGAATGACATATAGTAATATTCTCCACCAATTATCGAGTCATTTGAAAGATTTTGTTCATATATAATAGAATCGGGATGAGTAATTCCATTCCATATTTTTAGTTTTATTTTACTTAAATCAAATGATTTTGAAAAAAATTGTAAAGGGAATTTAATGGCATAAATATATTTATTTTTAATTCCAGAAAATTTATCGGCACAAATTGTAAGTCTTGGTTCATTATATCCCGACCAACTACCTTTTGCTTTTTCTCCAAAACTATATATTTGAAGATTTTCATTGAAAATGACATTCGATATTGGATTGTCACTTCCAATTAAAGGGTCATATCCTTGACATTCTGATACATTTAGTCCAATTGGATCGAGCCAGCATTTTAGTTGATTTGCTGAATCAGGAAATGTATTCCATGATTTATAAAATTTTGCAAAATAATCATTATAGGGACTACCACATTCGGAATTTCCCCCCGTAAGATCTCCAATAATTTGATGTTTTGAGTTAAATAGTGCACAACCAGAAGATCCAGGTTCTGTAGCTCCAGTATCCCATTTTGCTATTAGCCAATGACTATTTGAAGTGTAACCATTATCTGTAAAAGATCCATTTATAATTTGATTTTGAGAATATGATATCTTTTTACTATCTCTTTGGGGGTGATGAATAACTACCACATTACTTTCAAGTGTAGTTTTTAAAGACCAGCCTGAATAATACGGATTATAGCTTTTGGGAGGTAATGTTTTTAAACGTAAAAGTGTGAAATCTAGTTTATTGGTCGAATTTGAAGTTGAAATTAGATCAGCTCCTTTAAGTGTTTTAATAAAGTTTTTTGCATCGCCATTACCGCAAATGCTATTTTCAAAATCAAAGTAAAAAATTGCTCCAGCAGCAGTCTTCGAATCTTTAATGCAATGATTTGCTGTTAATAAATAAGGTAATTCATTGTTAGTTGTATTATTAATTAAAGTTCCAGTACATGATTCTGTTCCTAAATCTCCATTGAATATTATTTTCACAACCGATCTTTTTTCTTTTTGCCAATTTAATCCAATTCCACAATTTATATCATGTTCACAGCTTCCTGCAGTACCTCTTTTATCATTGTTTGAATTATAAAAATTTCTAAAATCATGTCCAATTTTTGTTATTGTAAAAATGCTTTTTAAAGTATCAGAAGAATAGGGGATATCTAATTCAAATATGACATCATCACCTATTATTGGCTCAATAAACAGACTAGAATCTTTTGAAATATTCTTTGATGTATAAGGTCCCATTGCTATTCCTGCAAGTTTACTATAAATATAAAGCTTAGCTTCTTTAGGAATATTACATTGTTCCAATGTGAAATTTAAACTAAATGCATTTTTTGATTTAATTTCAAAAAGCCAAGATAAAGTATTATCGGCGTTGATAATCCATTTACCATCGTTTTGTGTGTTATATTTCAAGTTAAAAACCTTAGCAAATACGTATGGATTGTTCTTTCCATAGTTATCAAAGTATGAAACTAAAGAGTCATTATTTAAAGTAGGTAACTGTTTTTGATGGATATAATTGAGTGATGAGTCCTTAAGCAAATCTAGTCTTTTTTGTGCTTTTACAGATATTGAAATATACAGAAGGACAATTATAAAAGTAAGACTTGATTTTTTTGTTCTTATCGGAAGACTGTTTATTTTCATACTTTATATTGAATATTAATCTCGTTATTCAACGATAAAAGTATAAATATATTTTGAAACAAATAGACGATTAAGAAAATATATTATAAAGTAATTCCTAATACAAGGACATCGTCAATTTGTTTATTTCTTCCTTTCCATGATTCAAATGTCGAATCAAGAATTTCGGGATGCTCTAGCATGCTAACTTCTCTGTTTGCATAAAGTAATTCTTTGAATTTACTTGCTAAGAATTTTTTATTTTTTGGTCCACCAAATTGATCTTGATAACCATCGCTAAACATATATATCTGCATGCCCTTTTTTAATGGACATGAGTAATTTGTATATTTACGTTGAACATTATTAGTAAACATTCCTCCAATAGAATAGAGTTCACCTTGTATTAATTCTATTCGTTCTCCATCTATAATATATGCACCATGGTTTGCACAAGCAATTTCAACTCTTTGTGTATTTAAATCAATACAACAAAGTGATATATCCATGCCATCATCTTGTGTTTGAGTTTGGCTGTTATTAATTTCTTGATTTTGGTTTAATGCTTTAATAACACCTGTATTAAGTTTCTCAAGTATTTCACTTGGAATACTTTCTTCTTTATCGATAACGATTTCATTCAATAATGTATTACCAATCATTGACATAAATGCACCTGGAACCCCATGGCCAGTACAATCTGCAACTGCTATAAATAATCGGTTATTATGTTCGTAAAACCAATAAAAGTCTCCACTTACAATATCTTTTGGTCGGAAATATATAAATGAATTAGGTAAATAATGTTTAATTAATTCTTCAGATGGAAGCATAGCTTCTTGTATACGTTTAGCATAGCTTATGCTATCTGTTATCAAAATATTACTCTTTGTTAACTCATCATTGCTCTTAGCTAAGAGTTCGCTTTGAAGTTTTAACTCTTCTTTTTGTTGATTCAATTCTTGAGTTCTTTCACGAACCATTTCTTCAAGATGTTCTTTTTCTTTTATGAGTTGTTTTTCACGAATCTTAATAAATATATATATAGCAATTATTAAAATAAAGACTAAAATAGAATAGAACCACATTGTTTTATAAAAAGGCGGTATTATGAAAATGTGTATTGCTACTCCTTTTTTATTCCAAACACCATCGCTATTTGAAGCTCGTACTTTAAAAATATATTCACCTCCTGAAAGATTCGTATATGTCGCAAATCTTTGCATTGCATCTGCTTCTATCCAATTCTCATCAAATCCTTCCATCTTATACTGATACTTGTTTTTAGATGGCGATACAAAGTGTAATGCAGCAAATTCAAATGAGAAGACACTTTGTTTATATGATAAAGTAATTGAGTCTGTTAAGTAGACAGGTTTAGTTAGTATAGCTAATTCATTTACTATAGAATTAAGTTCAACTGATTTGTTGAAAATCTTAAAATCACTTATAACTACAGGAGGAATAAATGTGTTTTTGTAAATACTATCTGGATAAAAAGATGTCAATCCCTTTGGTCCCCCAAAGAACATTTTACCTTGCGAATTTTTATAACATGATCTTTCATTAAATGAATTTCCTTGTAATCCATTTTCTTCATAGTAATTTGTACATTCTTTTGTCTTTGGATTAAAGTGCGATAATCCATTATATGTACTTAACCATAAATTTTTATCATCATCTTCTAATATTCCCAAAATCATATCATTGGGTAAACCATCTTTTTGAGTATAAGCTGAAAAAGTTTCTTTCATCTTATTGAACTTATTCAATCCACCTCCACCAGTTCCGACCCAAAGAGTTCCATCAGAACTTTCGTAAATAGATAATACTACATTATTACTTAAGGTTGATGGATTATTTCTTTTGTTTTCATAATAAACAGATTCTCCTGTATTTGGATTTAGTTTTAAAAGACCTCTTCCATTAGTACCAGCCCATAACATACCAAATTTGTCTTTATAAAGACACCAAGCAACATTTTTCATATAATTCTTGCCAATAGGGAAATTGGTGAATTTATTGCTTTTAAAATTGTATTTATTTAGTCCACCTCCCCATGTAGATATCCAAATAACGCTATCGCTTGTTTGAACAATTTGGGTTACAGCATTATTGCTGATTTGATTTGGTCGACTTGTCATATCAAATCGGAAATTTTCTGTTTTACCTGTTTTGGGGTCAAATAAAAATAAACCGTTTAATTCAGTACCCAACCATATTTTACCATCTGGAGCAAGTTCTAATGACAAAAGTTGATTAAAGTCATATTTCATTGAAGAAGGTGCACTATATTTTGTAGTTTTTCCTGTTTTTATATTTAGGGCGTTTAAACTACCAGCTCTTGTTGCAATCCATAAAATATCACCAGCTTGCCTAATAGCCATAACGTTACTATTTGATAAAGTAGTAATGTTATTTGGTGTGTTTTTATAAAGTTCAAATTTCCTGCTTTGCTCATCAAATTTATTTATTCCATTTGTTTCCGTTCCTATCCAAATTAATCCAGAACGGTCTTTCATTATACAAAGTATCTTGTCATCATTAATACTATACTTATCTGTTGGATTATATGTATATGATGAAAATTTCTTTGTTTTTTTATCATAAATAGAAATTCCTCCACCTCTAGTACCAGCCCATATGGTATTATCGGTATTTTCAAAAATAGACCAAACTATATCATTTGAGAGTGAGTTTGGATCTTTACTATTATGACGGAATCTTTCAAAGGTATTAGTTGCTGGATTAAACTTGTTTAATCCTCCATCGTATGTTCCAATCCATAAATTATCGTCTTTATCAACAATGACACTCATTACAATATCATTCGAAAGTGAATTGGTATTTTTTTTGTCATTTTTGTAATGAGTAAAATCATCTGATTTTTCATTATATAAGTCTAAACCACCACCATCAATTCCAATCCAAACACGTCCTTGATTATCTTCAACAATAGCTCTAACAGCATTACCACCTAATGACTTTGGTTTTGTTGTATTATTTAAATATTGTTTGAAAAAGCCTGTTTTTTTGTCGAATTTATTTAATCCTCCTCCAAATGTACCTACCCATAATCGACCTTTGCTATCTTCAAAAATAGAATAAACATCATTCGACGATATGGTTGTTTTATTTACTGCGATATTTGTAAATGCTGTAAAAACTTCTGTTTTTTTGTCAAATTTACATAATCCTCCACCTGCAGTTCCAACCCAAATAACTCCATCATGGTCTTCAAAAACTTTTTTAATTTGATTATTTGAAATTGAATTGTTGTTTCGGGGATCGGGTTTATAAACTTTAAACGAATATCCGTCATATTTACTTAAACCATCTTGTGTCGCAATCCAAATAAAACCCTCTCTATCTTGCATAATATCATTAACACATACTTGCGACAAACCATCACTTATAGATATATGCTCAAAACGCATATCTACATGCTGTGCTGTGGCAGTGGATATTAAAATGATATTTATGAAAACGACAAGTAAATGCTTCATTTTACTGTATGGTTCAAATTAACTTTCGCAATTTAACGGTATTATTCCTAAAAAGTTTTAACGTTTGCTAAATTAATTAAAAAATCGATTGAATTAGTTGTTTCGTATAAAAGATATTAAATATCGGATATTCAAATTGTTAATAACTAAAATCTATTGTTTTACACTCCTAGTAAAATAAGGGAAAAGTGCATTAAAATATTTTTAGTGACTGAATAATATGATTTGCTTTTGAATAATCTTTTAATAAATAGATTATATAATTTGAATTTAACCAAATGTTTCTTGCTGAGTTTTCTCTGTAAATATAATCGTTTGTTGTTCCTTCAATATTTCTATCATAGTTTAATCCAATAAATTCACCTTTCCCATTTATTATTGGACTTCCAGAATTACCTCCTGTTGTATGACATGTTGAAATATAACAAGTAGAAAGTGAAGGTGATAACATTTCCAAAAGTCTATTATCTACACTATAATTCATATCGCCAGTTTCAAATTTCTCTTTTATTCCTAGCATTGTAGTTTTATAATCATATTGAATACCATCAATTAGTTGATATGATTTAATCTTACCAAATGAAATACGCAATGTAGAATTGGCATCAGGATAAATTATTCGTTTTTTATTTATGAGTTTGGTTATGTTTATTCTTTGTAAACTATCAATAATCTTTTTTTGTTTTGTAATATTTAATTCTATTGAAAAATAGTTCTTATAAATATGCTCAGAAATAACATATAGATAATCATTTTGTATTGTGTTATTCCATGTTTTTGGATGTTTTTGGATCAATGATAGAAGTCTATTCGAATCACTAAAAAACGACTTGTTATAGCATTCAATAATAGACTTTTCTGTTGCTTTTTTATTTAAAGATAGTAACTCAATAAATGTTTTATTTTTTGTTTGATCTTTAAACAAATATGTAATTAATTGAAAAAAGTAATCTCTGTCTATTTCGATTGTGTGAGTTTGATAATAATTCCGAATAATTGGTATAATATCTGTTTCTGATTTCTTTTTCTCAATTAATGACCCAATTTTATTTGTGAATTTTATAAGCTCTAAACTTAATAAACCTTCATAATAGGTCGCACTATTTTGTTGAAATTTGGCTAACTGAATATAAGATTTGTTTAATTCATTTTCAATTTCAGGGTCGATATTTGAAATGGTTTTATGCGAAAACGATTTGTTTGTATTTGAAAGTTGCTTTTTGTCGGATTGCCATTTCAAATAATAATTGCTAGTTGATATATATTTTGAAGTGTAATTTAGATTTGTAAATTTTGAGGAATCCATATATTGCTTCATAATATCAAGTCTCTGTTTACGAGCAAAAAGACGAATGGGTAAAATACTGTCACGATACGCTTCGATTGCTGATGGAGGGAGGAATTCTTCTGTACTTCCAGGATATCCAATTGCCATCGTAAAGTCATTCTCTTTCTTTTCCTTTGTTGATATAGGAAGGTACTTTTTTGCTTGAAATGGAATGTTGTTTTTAGAAATTATATTGGGCTTATTATTGGAATCACTATAAATTCGAAAAATTGCAAAATCGGCACAATGACGAGGCCATGTCCAATTATCTTTATCTCCTCCAAAGTTCGCAATTGATTCTGGTGGACTATAAACTAAGCGAATATCTTTATATTCTTCGCTAAGAATTAATATATATTTTAATCCAAAGAATATTGTCTCAATTCTAGTATTAAGATTTGTTGAATCTTTATAATGTTTTTCAATTTTGGAAATGTTTCGAGATGTTATTGAATCACGAACTTTTATTGTAGATTTTTCATTTGTACCAATTAAAACATCTTTTGATATATCAATTATCTTTCTTGTAAATTCTGCTGTTAAATTGTTATTTGTTAATTCTTCACTAAATGAATTTGCTGTAAAACCACTTTCTAGTAAATTGTTTGTAACCGTACTATGACTTTGAATTAAGTAACGTGCACAATGGTAATTTGTGATTAATAAACCATCGGGTGAAATAATTCCACTACTACAACCTTTACCAAACATCGGGAAGGCATCCATGAAATTTGAACTATCAGGATTATATAAATCTTTTTTTGATAATTGTAAGCCTGCCAATTGCATGCTTTTAAAGATACTATCGGGAATATTTGATGGAATCCACATTCCTTCATCAGCCTTTAGTTCTAATGGTAATAGTGCTATAAATAGTAAGCTATATTTAAGCCATTTTAACATGCAAATTGTTTTAATGTTGAATACAATTTTTGAGTTGGAAGTCCCATTACGTTATAAAATGATCCAACAATTTTTTCTATCCCAACATAACCAATCCACTCTTGAACACCATATGATCCTGCTTTGTCAAATGGTTTATATTTATCGACATACCATTCTATTTCTTCTGTTGAAATCGGTTGAAAGAAAACTTCAGAAGCATCGTATGCTGTTATTTTTTTGTCTTTAGTACCAACGGTAATTCCTGTGTATACAAAATGACTTTTATTTGAAAGTTTTTGTAACATTTTAATTGCATGATTTCTATCTCTGGGTTTACCTAGCATTTCATTTTCTATACAAACAATTGTATCGGCTGTAATAAGTAATTCGTTGTTTGCCAATTCACTTTGATAAGCATTAAACTTTAATTCAGATAAGTAAGTAGCAATTGCTTGATTCTTTAAGTTTTCGGGAAATGATTCATCAATATCTTTGCTAATTCTTACTTCAAAGGTAAAGCCCATATCTTTTAGTAGTTGCTGACGACGAGGTGATTGCGATGCTAATACAATTGAATATTTGCTAATATCGATGAAATTATTCATGCTAAAAACTATCTTTAATAATAAAGTATAAAATGATTAAATATAGAATTCCAGTCACCATTATTATTTTGGCAATTCGACTAGCAAATGTGTAATCTTTTTCCTGTTTAGCTACAATTATTTTATACATTAAAAATAATGAAGGTAATATAACAAGTATTCCTAAATACCACTTAGATATGTCATTATCTATATATAAAAGGATTGCCCAACTAACAGCTAAAGTGAAAATCAACTGTAATGCAACAACAATAATTTTTGCGTTTTGAATTCCTAAAATTATTGGAATTGATTTCCGTCCATATGCATTATCGCCTTCAAAATCTTCAATGTCTTTAATAATTTCACGAACTATTGTTGATATAAATGCAAAGAATGAAAATCCTAAAATCCAGAAAACGATGTCATTGAAATTTAGGTAATAGTATTGAAGCTGACTTTTGTAGGTCAAGTTTAATGGGATTATTTCGTAGATTAAAACAAGTATTGGAATCATAGCTGTAAGTATTGCTACAATGAGATTCCCGATTATTAATTCACGTTTGAAAATGGTTGAATAGTACCAAAGTAGTCCCGCTGTAAAGATGAAAATAAAGCCTAAGTTAGACATTTCAATTTTCCATGATATGTAGAAACCTAATACTATTCCTATTATATTGAATATCCAATGAATTACAAGAGCAGATCTTATTGATATTTTTTTACCTAAAACAACATTTTGAGGATGATTGATCATATCAATGCTTAAATCGAAATAATCATTTATGACATAACCTGCAGCAGTAATTAAAACGGTAGCTAAAACTAGAAAGAAAAAGTCGAGATTGCTGAATTGTGGAATCATTTGTATTCCTAATATTCGGCTGTAGTGAAAAGTCAGATTTGGCTTAATTAAACAGTAGAGTAGCAAGTATTGTAATACTGCTAGCATTATCAAGTTTTTAAGTCTAATAAGTTTTAAAAAATCTTTAATCATTATTCTAAAAGTTTATTACCAAACAAAAGCGTCGGTATCGGCCCATTTGCCCTGAAGTTTTAAGGTTTGCTCTATTACATCACGAACACAGCCATCGCCCGATCGTTTATCTGATACATATTTCGATATTTCAATTATTTCTTTAGCTGCATCATGAGGACAAGTTGCTAATCCTGCCATTCTCATTACTAATAGATCGGGTAGGTCGTCACCCATATATAAAATATCGTCGGCGGTGAGTTTATGTTTTGCAAGAAACGTTTTGAAATCGTCACGTTTATCTTTCGATGCTATAAAAATATCGGTAACTCCTAATTCTTCAAAACGAACTCGAATTGATTCACATTTTCCACCAGTTATAATTCCAATTGGATAGCCTTTTTTTACAGCAAAATGAACGGCATAACCATCTTTAACATTCATGTTTCGCATTTGTTTTCCATCAGGCATAATCATTATTTTACCATCGGTAAATACGCCATCTACATCAAATACAAAACCTTTAATATGGTTTAACTTTTTCTTAAATTCCGACATCTTATTCTTTATTATACATTGTAGTAATACTACTACTTATTATTGTGTAAATTTCTTGAAAAATTGGATTACTTGTTAACATTTTAGAATGTTTCTCTAAAATTTTTATATCATTCCTTTTTGCTGGTCCAGTTTGAGATTCTTTGGGATTTGATGTTAAAATCTTATCAAATGTTTCTTTTATAAGGGGACTGAGATATGTAAAGTCAATGTTTTTACTATCTAATAATTCTTTTGCAATTGTTGCCATGTGATTTGTGAAATTACATGTAAATACTGCTGCAATATGCAAAGTCAATCGTTCTTCGTATGACATTACTTTTACATTATTAGAAATGCGTTTGGCAAAATGTAGCAATGCTATTTCTGTATCAGAATTATTTGCTTCTATAAAAAATGGACTGTTTTGTAGGTCGATGGTACGATTTTTTGAAAATGACTGCAGTGGATACAAAACTCCATAATTCGAATATTTTGATGTTAGAATTTCCATATCAATACTTCCTGCTGTATGAACAATAATTCCGTTTATTTCTGGAATTTGATTAACAACTTCTGAAATTGCATCGTCAGACACAGAAACGATATATAAATCAGCATCTGTTCTAATATGGTTATAGTAATTTGTAAAAGGAATTTTTGAAGTTGAAACTGTTTTTTGTGTTCGTCCAAATTGCTGAACAACAGAAATGTTCAATGCCGTAAAATGTTCAATAAGATGTGTTGCTACAGAACCATTACCTATAATAACTACAGTTTGAATATCTTTCAATGTTTTTGTTATTTCAAGCATGCAACTATTTATATTGTTCAATTGTCTTATTTGTATATGAGAAGGTGGTTTAGCTTTTTACTTATTTTCCCTCCTAATGAACATTTTGTCTTTTGTTTTTAAAACTGCCTTCTCTTACTATTTTTTTAACGATTTATTCAACGCAATCATTTTAATAGCTGTGAAAGCTGCCTCATCACCTTTATTTCCATGTTTTCCTCCTGAGCGATCTTTTGCTTGTTGCAAATTGTCGGTCGTTAAAACTCCGAAAATAAAAGGAATGTTATATTGAATATTTAGATTGCCAAGACCAACTGCAACTGCTTCACAAATAAAGTCGAAATGACGTGTTTCACCTTGAATTACTGTTCCTATTGCTATTACTGCATCGACATCGCAATTGTCTGCAACCATTTTTGATCCAGATAAAAGCTCAAAACTTCCTGGAACAGTATGGATTGTAATGTCCGACTCATTTGCACCATTTTTGATAAGAAGGTTTTTAGCACCTTCGCACATTGCAAATGTTATTTCAGAATTCCATTCTGCTACTACAATTCCTACTTTCATTCCTTTTGCTGAAGGAAGAGCATTTACGTCGTAATCTGAAAGATTTTTTAAACTTGTTGCCATAATTTATTGCATAAAAAAATCCCGAAGTTTCGGGATTTTCGTTATTTATTTTTTTAATTCAGCTCTTGCTATGTATTTATCAATTTCGGTTGCTTGTTGCGATTTTTTGTATTTCTCTTTAATTGTAGTGTAATACTCAAATGCACTTTTATAGTCACCTTTAACTTCCGATGCTAAACCAGCTTTCATAAGATAAAGTGGAGTAGTCATTTCGTTTTCACTTTTCTTAGATGCTTTAATATAGTTTTCGATAGCTTGATCAGTTTTTCCTAATTCAAGGTAACAGTCGCCAATTGCACCAATTGCTATTGGACCTACAAACTCGTCACTAGAACTAAAACTTTCTAAGTTGTCGATTGCTTTTTGAAATTCTCCTGTTTTAAGATAACAGATACCTGCATAGTAATGAGCTAAGTTTCCTGCATCAGTTGATCCGTATTCATCAATAACTCTTAAAAAACCAGGATTGTTTCCGTCGCCTTTTAAAGCTAATTTAAATGAGTCTTTTTCGAAATATTGTTGTGCACCAAAAATTTGTTCTTGTGCTTCTTTTTCACGTGGAGCAGCATAAAAGTTTTTGTATCCTAAATATCCACCAACAACTAAAACTATAGCACCAATAACAATAGCAATGTTTTTTTGATGTGTTTCGATGAATAATTCTGCTCTTGAAAGTGTTTCTTCAACTTTTAAAACCCCGTCGTCTGTTTTATTTTCGTGTGCCATAAATCTATTAATAATGATATTGCGTTTATTTAGCTTGCAAAAATAGATATTTTGTTGATTTATAAAAATAAAATAGAGAAAATTTATTGACAATATGAAATGAATATTAAATAAAACGAGAAATTGTTGATTTTATAAAAAAAATCTATTGTTTGTTTTGCACTACATTAATAAGATATCGATTTTGAAATTTTAATAAATTAATAAGTCATTTTTATAAATTCTTTTCGTGGATACAACGATTTCTAAATTATTTCTTTATAAAATTAAAAATATTTTAATCCATGTAAAGTATTGTATGTTAGATGAATAATCCGATTCGTGTTTTTATCTTTATAAATATGTACGTGTACTAACTACGTAAAAACAAAACTCATCTTGTCTTCATATCAAATTAGATAAAATGATTCATCGATTTGAAATAGGACAAAAA
>Ga0302288_1001500_pt1 | contig 15067 bp, 12 predicted proteins | sample III_Fen_N1_1_FD_194549 | JGI IMG/M metagenome (GOLD analysis project Ga0302288, IMG submission 194549) | Peat permafrost microbial communities from Stordalen Mire near Abisko, Sweden - III_Fen_N1_1 | ecosystem: Environmental > Terrestrial > Soil > Wetlands > Permafrost | place: Sweden: Abisko...
AGAAGATTCGATACTCCTTTGGAACAAACAAATAGAGGTGTTAAGAAGAAAAACGGGTATTTAATTTATACCATCGAGATATAAAACAAATAAAACCATTTGGCAGGAAAGCCAAATGGTTTTATTTGTTTTAGGGCTAAACGAGGTTCGCATTAAAGTAATTTCGCATTTATAATACTTGATTATTGAACTTTTTACCGTAATTTTGTTGTTTCAAAAAAAACAAGCATGTTTGGAATAAAAAAAATTGATTCATACATATTTAAACGCTTTTTCACGCTGTTTTTAATGACCTTTCTTATATGCATTTTCATCCTACTAATGCAGTTTTTATGGAAACATGTATCCGAATTGGTTGGAAAAGGAATCGGATGGTCAGTATTAGCCGAATTTTTTATTTATGCTGTTTTTTCGCTAGTTCCCTTAGCATTACCATTAGCTATTCTGTTAGCTTCTTTAATGACTTTCGGTAATTTGGGCGAGAATTTTGAACTAACCGCCATGAAAGCTGCCGGAATTTCGCTATTCCGCATTATGCGTCCGTTAATTATCTTTATTTCAATGGTTTGTGTCGGGGCATTTTATTTCTCCAATAATGGTGTGAACATTTACGTACGGGGGAAAGAGAAAGGACTGTTGAAAGATTTAATGATATACGATTTTTCGGGAGGTTTTGATAATGCCACTGTAATGGTTTCCGATTCGGGACGAGTTCAGTTTACCGCTGATAATAAGTATCTTCTGCTATCGCTTTATGATGGCGAGAGTTTTGAAAATCTAAAAAAACAACGATTAAACAGTTCATCAACAAGTGTTCCATATCGTCGGGAAACTTTCAAAACGAAAGAAATGTTGCTTGATTTTGACACTGAATTCAATCGTTTTGATGAGTCTTTACTTCAGGATCAACATGTTAGTAAAAATATCAAACAATTATCTCAATCCATTGACTCTGTAAGTAAAATTTCGAATACCAGAAGAAACGAACAAGCAAAAGAACTTATAAATCGTCATTATCTTGGTCGTGAAGAAGTTGCAGGCAGAATGTTAAACACCAACATCAAAAAGAAAAAGATGCATGCATTGAATGCAGATTCTCTTTTTCTTTCGTTAAATCAGGAAGAAATGGTCAGAGCCAGTAATACTGCCATTGAAAAAGCTAAAGCTATAAAAGACTTGATTAGTTATAATAAAATGATGTTGGATGAACCCGTAAAATATGTTCGGAGGCATCAAATTGAATGGCATCGTAAATTTACACTCTCATTTGCCTGTCTTATTTTCTTCTTTATTGGAGCACCTCTTGGAGCAATTATTCGTAAGGGTGGTTTAGGAATGCCGGTGGTAATTTCGGTTATCATGTTTATTTTTTATTATATCATAGATAATACAGGCTTCAAAATGGCACGTGAAGGACTATGGACCGCTTATCAAGGAATATGGCTGAGTTCAGCAGTGTTATTGCCAATAGGTGTGTTTTTAACATACAAGGCAGTTGTTGATGCTACTTTATTAAATCCCGAACAATATATCAGACTCTGGGGTTTTATTAAACGAAAAACACATTCTATCTTTACTAAATAAAAGAGAAAAATAATTGAATTTGAATAGTTTACTGGATTTTTTTAATATAAAATAATATAATGAAAACGACTTTAGATGCCATTGAAGATGCTTTAGAAGACATAAAAAATGGCAAATTTGTGATTGTAGTTGATGACGAGGATAGAGAGAATGAAGGCGATTTTATCTGTGCTGCAGAAAAAATCACTCCCGAAATGGTAAATTTTATGATTACACATGGTCGTGGAGTAGTTTGTGCGCCACTTACCGAGGAACGTTGCGATGAATTGGAACTGGAAAATCAGGTAGATAAAAACACGTCAATTCATTCCACTCCATTTACTATAAGCGTTGATAAACTGGAAGGTTGTACTACGGGCGTTTCGGCAGCCGATCGCGCCGCCACTTTTTTGGCTCTCGCCGATCCGACTTCTACACCCGAAACATTTGGACGTCCCGGACATATCTTCCCGCTTCGGGCAAAATCAAAAGGCGTTTTACGTCGTGCTGGTCATACCGAAGCCGCTGTAGATTTAGCACGTCTAGCCGGACTTCAGCCAGCCGGTGCATTAATTGAAATTATGAACGAAGATGGTACTATGGCTCGTTTGCCGGAATTAATGGAAATTGCTGATAAATTTGATTTGAAAGTAATTACTATAAGAGATCTTATTTCATATCGACTTAAATTCGAATCATTAGTAGAAAGAGGTGAAAAAGTAAATATGCCAACTGCTTACGGTCAGTTTAAACTTATACCTTTTCGTCAGATTTCAAATGGAATGGAACATGTGGCTTTAATAAAAGGAGAATGGGAAAAAGATGAGCCAATCTTGGTTCGCGTTCATTCGTCGTGTATTACGGGCGATATTTTTGGTTCTATGCGGTGTGAATGTGGTGAGCAGCTTCACAAAGCTATGCAACTAATTGAGAAAGAAGGAAAAGGAGTAGTTGTTTATATGAATCAGGAAGGTCGTGGAATTGGACTGATGAATAAAATAAAAGCCTATAAGTTGCAGGAAGAAGGAATGGATACAGTTGATGCTAATTTGCATTTAGGGTTCAATGCCGACGAGCGTGACTATGGCGTTGGTGCTCAGATTTTACGTGAAGTAGGCGTTACTAAATTTCGATTAATGAGCAACAATCCGGTGAAAAGAATTGGCTTAGAAGCTTATGGTCTGTCAATTGTTGAGAATGTACCTATCGAAATTGAGCCTAATCAATACAATGCATTTTATATGGAAACAAAAAAAACACGCATGGGACATGATTTGAAATACATTAAATAACGATGAACGCATTAATAACAGGAGTTACATCAGGATTCGGTCGTGCTATTGCATTACGATTAGCCCGTTTGGGGTATAACCTTATCATAACCGGTCGCCGTGCCGAACGATTGGAAGAACTGACAGAAAAATTACGTTCAGAATTTTCTATTGAAACATTCCCGATTTGTTTTGACATACGTGATAATGAGGCTTGTACGAGAGCAATTCAGTCCATTCCAGAAAATCTCAGAAAAATTGATTTGCTCATAAACAACGCAGGTTTGGCCGCAGGAGCCTCTCCTTTCAACGAAAGCGATTTGACCGACTACGATAAGATGATTGATACCAACGTAAAAGGATTACTTTATATTACCAAACTGATTGTTCCAGGCATGATAACACAACAATCAGGACATATTATCAATATTTCTTCTATTGCCGGTATCGAAGTTTATCCGAGCGGAAGTGTTTATTGTGCTTCGAAACACGCCGTAAATGCCATTACAAAAGGTTTACGTCTTGATTTGGTAAAATATGGAATTAAAGTTAGTTCCATCTCGCCGGGAATGGCCGAAACCGAATTTTCTATTGTACGCTATCATGGCGACGAAGAAAAAGCCAAAGCAGTTTATGCCGGTCTTATCCCATTGAATGCCGAAGATATTGCTGATACAGTGGAATTTATTGTCACCCGCCCTGCACATGTGAGTATTAATGATATTCAAATCAACCCAGCGCAACAAGCAAATACCTATATTTCACATCGAAAATAAAATGATAAATAAGTCAATTTAATCATTAGTTGGCAGCTTTCTTATTGAATATTTTCTACGATTAATAACATTATTTAAAAAAAATAACCTATTTTTGTCACTGCTAATTTATTAGCCCTAAAGTTTAATAAGACTTTTGTGGAAATATAACACAAAATTCACTAAAAAAATTTGAAAATGAGCCCACTTGATTTAGACAAGGATCTTGAAATTGTACAAAGCGAAACAACTGTAATTACAGAAACAATTGAAATTAAAGAAGTTATTGAAGTTTCCGTAGAAAAAGAAGTTCCAACAGCTGTAGAGACTGAAATAGTACCGGAAATAAACTTGGAAACAGTTATTGTTGAACAACCTGAAGAAATAAAATCGGTAACACCGGATTATGCATCAAGCACTAAACCGGAGTTAATTGAAACACTTAAGGTGCTTATCGGCAAAGAAGTGGATGCGGTTAAAGATGAAGTGGAAATCATCAAGCAATTATTTTACAAAAAGACAAAAGTTGAAATTGAAGAACTGAAAAAAATCTTTATCGAAGAAGGCGGAGAAGAAATTGAGTTTCTAGCTCCAAAAGACGAACTTGAAGAAACATTCAAAACACTTTTAAATGAGTTCCGCAGTAAGAAAGCCGCTTTAATGGCTCAACTTGAAAAAGAAAAAGAAACTAATTTACTTCAGAAACAACACATTCTGAGCCAAATGAAAGTATTGGTTGATAGTAATGATGACGTTTCGATACATGTAAATGAATTCCGCACATTACAACAAAAATGGAAATCTATCGGACAAGTTCCACCAAGTGCTTCAACTGAGCTTTGGAAACAATACAACCTCTATCAGGAATCTTTCTGGGATTTAATCAAAATTAATAACGAACTACGAGAATACGATTTCAAGAAAAATCTTGAATCTAAAACTTTTTTATGCGAATCTGCCGAAAAACTAGCCGATGAAACAGACGTTGTTTCTGCTTTCCAACATTTACAGAAATTGCATGAAGAATGGCATGAATTGGGTCCGGTAGCCCGGGAAATCCGCGAGCAAATTTGGACTCGCTTCAAAGATGCTTCAACGGCTATCAATAAAAAACACCAGTCCTATTTTGATTCTATCCGAAAATTGGAAGAAGAAAATTTCGAAATAAAAATTGCCTTGTGTGAAAAAATTGAAGCTTTCGATTTTAGCAATCTGAACAATTACAAAGCATGGGATGAAGCAACTAAAACAGTTTTGGCATGGCAAGAAGAATGGAGAACCATTGGTTTTGCTCCACGCAAAGTAAACCAAAAAGTCTTTGACCGCTACCGTAAAGCTTGTGATGCATTTTTTGCAGCCAAAGGTGAGTTTTACAAAGAAACAAAAAACGTTCTGAATCAGAATGCCGACAAGAAAAAAGCCTTGTGCGAAAAAGCTGAAGCATTGAAAGATAGCGTTGAATGGAAAGAAACTGCCGACAAACTCATTCAACTGCAAAAGGAATGGAAAACTGTAGGTCCGGTAGCTAAAAAGTATTCAGATGAATTGTGGAAACGTTTTATTGCTGCCTGCGATTACTTCTTCGAACAAAAAAACAAGAGTACTTCAGGTCAAAAAAATGTTGAAGCTGAGAATCTGGCGAAAAAGAAAGAATTGATTGCAAAAATTGCTGCTTTCGAAAAAACTGATAATTCCAGCGAATCTCTTACTGCTTTACGTGCTTTGATGGCCGAATGGAGTACCATAGGGCACGTTCCTTTCAAAGAAAAAGACAAAGTGTACAAAGAGTACCGAGATGCGGTAGATAAGCAATTTGAAGGACTAAATGTTGATTCATCTAACCGTCGCATTGAATCTTTCAAAAACAATTTGAAAGACATGTCGGGCAAAGGCGAAAACAAACTCTTCCGTGAACGTGAAAAATTGGTTCGTGCATACGAACATTTAAAATCTGAAATTGCTACTTACGAAAATAATATTGGATTTTTCTCTTCTAATTCTAAAAAAGGCGGTGGCTTGATTAAAGAAATGGAACGTAAAATTGAAACATTGAAAGAAGAGAGCAAACTGATTGAACAAAAAATCAATCTGATTGACGAAAATCTGTAATCTAAAGATAATCAATAAATTGAAAAATGCGAATCGAAATAATCGGTTCGCATTTTTTAGTTTGGATGTTGTAAATATGGTTTAGTTCGAGAGCAATTCCTGAGCATTGAGCATTGCAGCATCTGTAATATTCTTGCCGCTTAGCATTTGTGCTAACTCCAATACTCTTTCCTCGGATTTTAATCGTTGAATATGAGTCTGTGTTTGCTGTCCGCTTTCGTCTTTATAAACTCTGTAATGTTGAGTTCCTTTGCCTGCAATCTGTGGAAGATGAGTAATAGCTATGACTTGCATATCATTACTCATTGTTTTCATAATTTCCCCCATTCTGTGTGCAATTTCGCCGGAAACCCCTGTGTCAATTTCATCAAAAATAATGGTGGGCAGATCAGCTTTATGAGCAACTAATGATTTGATGGAAAGCATAAGGCGTGATACTTCCCCACCCGATGCAATTTGTGTAACAGGTTGAACAGGACGATTTTTATTGGCTGAGAAAAGGAATTGTACTTCGTCATTTCCATTTTGATTAAAATCGGATAATAATGAAAGAGCAACCTGAAACTGTATATTAGGCATTCCCAGTTTTGTCAACTGTTCAATAAGATAACTTTCAATGGGTTTACATGCTTTCTTTCGGCTTTCTGATAGATTTTGAGCATCTTTTTGTAGTTGAATGTAAGTTGCTTCCAGATTTTTCTTCAATACAACAATTTCTTCATCAAAAGAATTAATCCGTTGAAGTTGTTTTGCAAAACTATCACGTAATTCTATCAATTCAGCTATGTTTGTTACCTTATATTTCTTTTGCAATGTAAATAGCTCACTCAAACGAGTTTCAACCCATTCCAAACGAGTTGGATTAAATTCCAGCCGTTCTTCAAACATAGCGATTTCAGCTGCTATATCCTTTAATTCTATCAGCGAAGAATGTAAACGTTCATACCAATTTTCACCATTCGGAATATAACTCTTAATTCGTAATACAGCAGTCATAGCCTCTTTCAGCATAGAAAGCGACATTTGTTCATCTATCATTAATTGCTGAGCTTTAAGTAGTTCTGATTTTATTTCTTCGGCATGTGCCAGAGTTTCTTGCTCAGTTTCAAGTTCAGCTTGTTCATTTTCAGACAAAGCAGCATCGGTTAATTGTTGAAATTGAAATTGAATATAATCCACATCGGAAGCTTGCTTATCGGCTATTTTTTGGAGTTGCTTTAATTCTGATTGCAAATTACACCATTGCTGATACGTTTTCTGATATGCTGTTAAAATAACTGAATTCTGAGCAATAGTATCGACCACTTCAAGTTGATAAGTATCATTAGAAAGCAACAGATTTTCGTGCTGAGAATGAATATCAATCAGGCAGTTACTAAGATTGCGAATCACGTTCAATCCCACTGGTGTATCATTTATAAAAGCACGCGATTTACCTGAGTTGGTCAACTCGCGCCGAATCAGGCAAGAATTGCCGTCCTTATCCAAATCATTTTGAGCAAAAAAGTCATTGAGGTGTTTATAGGCAGAAATATCAAATTCAGCTTCAATCACACATTTATCTGCATCGGTTTTTATCGATTTGGAATCGGCTCGTTGACCCAGAATAAGAGAAAGAGCACCAAGAATAATAGATTTACCGGCTCCGGTTTCACCTGTTATCACCGAGAAACCTGATTCAAAGTCTATATTTAATTCAGTTATTAATGCGTAATTAGATATATGTAATGATTTCAGCATAAAATAGCGGTGAGTTGTAGGTAATTAGCATTTTAAAAGTTAAACCTATTGTTTCAAAATCTGCTCATATCTAGTTGTCAGTGTAGGATTTACATCTGACAATATCTCTACGGCCAGTTCTTTTTCCTTTGTTGTTGCTTTTGTAAAAATATTGATAATCTCATCGTTTTTTGCATCTAGGAATGAAGATATAACTATTGCCGATGGTCTTGCTCTGTTTGCTTCTCGCAAAAGCGGTAAACCTTCTGCAATACGAGCACGCGCATTGGTGGTATTCGCACTCATTTCGTCCAATCCCAAGCGATGATATTCATAGAAATAATTTCTGTATTTTTTAAAAGCTTCATCTAATAAATTGTTAATTAAAGCATATCGATTTTTACTACTGTCAAAAGCTTTCCAACCTTTACCCAAATCCGAACCTTGGGCAATATTCACAATATTCTCAGCCGCCTGAAAATAGGGAGTTCCACCTAACCGTGAGTATGAATCCATATCATAACCAATAATTAAATAAGAATAGTAAGCAAGAACGGCCGTAAGATTAGATGTGATAGTATTTTCATTCATTTCCAACTGATCAAATTCTTTGTAATTGAATGTAAATTCATTGTCTTTAAAATTGATAAGTGGACTATTATAACCAGTATTAAATACCGGTCGACGTGATTGAACGAGAATTTCAGCCGTAAAAGCATCAGCTTCTACAGATTTAACAATTATATTCATGCTACACTCAATGCGTTCCACATTAGTATATGTCATTTGAGTCCATTTTCTGTTATTTACAAACTCCGTAATTGATTTTTGCAACGTATTGAAAACCGACTTATTAGTTCCCTGAACCTGATCTGAATTCATTTGAATAGTGCAATTCAGTTCTTGTGCCTGAGCTATTCCGGCAAATAAAAACAAGGCGATTATTGATATAATTTTCTTCATTTTCTGTTCTTAATTATCACAGTATTTCTACAATTTCGGCTACAATATCTTCTGCAACAGCATTTTTATTTTTTAATTCAAATTGTTTTTTTTCTCCTGTACGATGTATAATGCTTATTTTATTGGTATCATAACCAAATCCAGCCATATCATCTTTCAACGAGTTCAATACAATAAAATCAAAATTCTTACGCTTCAGTTTATCAAATGCATTAGCTTCTTCGTTATTAGTTTCTAATGCAAAACCAATTATAAACTGACTTTCTGTTTTCATTCCACCCACAAAAGCGGCAATATCCTGCGTAGGCTTCAATTCCAGTATAAAATCATCATTTTCACGTTTAAGTTTAACTCCAACCACATCTTTCGGGCTAAAATCAGCAACGGCGGCACATAAAATAGCACCATCCACTGCATAAAAAAGATTTGTTACTTCTTCAAACATTTCAGCAGCAGATTCTACATCTATACGTTCAATATTGGGATGCTTAGTTTTCAATTGAACAGGACCTGAAATCAAAAAAACATCAGCTCCCTGAGTGGCACACACTTCTGCTAAAGCAAAACCCATTTTTCCGGTAGAATAATTACCTACAAAACGTACCGGATCAATCTTTTCGTATGTCGGACCAGCAGTAATCAGTATCTTTTTTCCTAAAAGCGGCTTTGGAGTAAAAAAATCGTCGAGATAGCGAATAATATTTTCTGGTTCTTCCATTCTTCCTTTACCGTCCAATCCACTTGCCAACTCTCCACTCGCAGGTTCAATAATATGGTTTCCTATGGATTTAAGCGTTTCCAGATTTCGTTGATTTGTCGGATGAGCAAACATATCCAAATCCATAGCCGGAGCTACAAAAACAGGACATTTAGCCGAAAGATAAGTAGTTAACAGTAAATTGTCAGCCACGCCATTTGCCATTTTTCCAATTGTATTAGCCGTTGCTGGTGCAATAAGATAAGCATCAGCCCAAAGTCCTAAATCCACATGGCTATTCCAGTTACCATTAGTTGGGTCGAAGAAATCAACCAAAATAGGGTTTTTGGCCAAGGTAGCTAAGGTCAGCGGAGTGATAAACTCTTTGGCTAGTGTTGTCATAATTACCTTTACTTCAGCACCTTGTTTCATCAACAGACGGATAATTTGAGCTGATTTATAGGCAGCAATACTACCGGTAACTCCCAATATTATTTTTTTACTCTTTAATGACATAATTGGATGTGCGATTAATTCATTTTCTATTTACAATTGAATGTAGAAATCTTCAGTCTTGAGTCTTTTTTCTTAAATTTGAAATACAAAAATACAAAAATGAATTGAACTTCCTACAAACAAAAAAAAGATAAAAGAATATTGTATCTCCTTGAGCACAGTATTCTTTTATCAGAACAGTAAAGAAATAAGATATTCTTTATTTCAATTTATCTTTAATCGGATTGCGATAGTACACTTTATCTTCCAAAAATTCTTGTGTTGCAATCAATACAGATTTTGGAAGCTTTTCATAGTAGCGCGAAATTTCAATTTGCTCTCTATTCTCGAAAACTTCTTCAATGTTTTCATTGAATGAAGCAAATTCCAGTAATTTCTTATCAAGCTCCGATTTAATCTCTACGCTGATTTGATTAGCACGTTTACCTATAACTTTTACAGTTTCGTACACATTTCCGATATTGGCACTCATAGAGTTCATATCACGTGAAATAGTGTTTGTTGGTGCATTAACTTTCTTGTAGTCCATAGTTACATATTTTATTCTTTCACAATTTTTTTTGATTCATTGAAAATTTTATCAGCTTGTTTCTTGAATTTTCCATTCGGAAACTCGTTAATATAATTATAATACTCATCTATTGTACTCCGATACCGCTCAATTTTCTTTTCTTCAATACTCTGAACCGCCTGTTCATATTTCGAATTGAGAATAATCATCGCTAAATCTTCGCGGTAAGTAGTTGTGGGATATTTTTTTAATGCATTTTGAGCAGAAATTACAGCCGACTCATAATTGTTACCCAAATAATTTCCTAAATTGAAATACAATTTCGAATTCAGATATGCTTTATAAGCCAATTTATTATTCAACTCATCGAGTAATTTATTTGCGTCTTGAATTCGTTCACTTTCAGGATATATATCGATAAACTCTTGAAAGGAAGCAATAGCATTGCAAGTTTGTGTCTGATCAAGACGAGCATCTGGCGAATCCAAATATTCGCAATACCCAATCATATACTTCGATTCAATTACATATTTTCCTTTTGGATAGGTCTTTACATACGTTTTATAATACTCACTCGCTGAAAAATAGTCTTTCTGACCCATATATGACTTTGCCATATAGTTTAAAACTGTTTCGGAACGATCAGTACCTTTATAGTAAGAGGCGATGGCATCGAAAAGCGTTGAAGCCCTCATGAAATCACCTTTATCGAAGTATTCAACAGCTTTATTAAATTTTAACTCAGCATCATCAGATTTCAGTAATTTTTGATAATCACCACACGAAATGAAGGTTAAAACTACTATTAAAAGAAAAAATGAGACCTTTTTCATATTTTAATTTGGAGTGCAAAAGTAGGTATTTAATCAGTAATAAAAAAATAAATTGATTGTATTTAACGAAAGTATATACTTTCAGCTTTTTTGTTGAAACTTATTGACTTAAGTATTTTTTGAAACCATCGGAATAAATAACCTGATTTTTGCCATTTTTATCAACATAAATCAAATAACATTCCATTCCTGGAATACTTTTACAAATCTTCAAACAGCTATCTACACCCAATACCATAAAAGGCGTATCATAAGCATCGGCCATTAGACCAGTTGGAGCTATTACTGTAGCACTCAACATGTTGTTATTAACCGGATACCCCGTGCGTGGATCAATTATATGTGAATATTTTTTGCCGTTTTTAATGTAAAATTTACGATAACCACCTGCTGTTGTAACAGCGCAATTTGTTATTGAAATGATTGTTTGTAATTCATCTACAGAACTTATGGAATTATCAATCGCTTTATCAATTCCAATACGCCATTTATTTCCTTTTGGGTTTAGACCTTTACAAACAACCTCACCACCTATTTCAACCATATAATTTTCACAACCATTGTTTTTCAATAATTTAGCAATAATATCTGTGGAATATCCTTGTGCAATTGAATTTGCATCAATTAAAATGTGAGGATTGTCTTTAATAACTTTATGATCTTTAATACGAACTTTTTTATAACCCACATAAGGTAAAAATTTAGAGACATCAGGCAATTTAGAGTGGTCTTTATTTCCAAATGCAAATCCCCATGCTTTTACAAGCGGCCCAACCGTTATATCAAGTGCACCACTTGTGCGTTCAGATACTTTTTGAGCTTCATTAAACATTACTTCAAACAGCGAATCGGTCTGTACAGTAGGATCATCGTTGTTAATTCGCGAAATAACAGAATTTGGTATGTACGTTGAAAGAGACAAATCGAATTCATGCAAGCGTTCTTCTATTTTAGTCTGTAAATCAATACCATCCGGTTGTTGATACGTCACGGAATAAGTCGTTCCTTGTGTTTTACCCTCGTTGTGGATATATTCAACAGTCGGCCTATCTTCAACCGCCTCTTCTTTGTTAAAATAATACACTGGAATTATTGCAAGAAGCAAAACGGTTACAATTATCAAAATTAATCCTTTGGGTTTTATGCCTAAAGCAGATGCTGATTTTTTCATTTATTTATTTGTTTATTTCAAAAAGAAGTCGTTGCCCACGAACCGTTTCATCAAATTTACCATTATCAAAAACCTGTTTTCCGTTTACCCATGTTTTTAAAACTGAACTATCGAAAGTTGTTCCTTCAAAGGGAGACCAACCACATTTATATAAAATATTTTCTTTATTAACTATCCATGAGGCGTTTGGGTTTACAAGCACCAAATCTGCAAAATATCCAGGACGTATATAACCACGTTTTTCTATTCGAAATAAGTCGGCGGGTGCATGACACATTTTTTCTACCACTTTTTCCAATGTAAAATTTCCTTGCTTTGCCAGTTGCAACATTGCTACCAGCGAATGTTGAACTAACGGTCCACCAGAAGCTGCTTTTAAGCATGATCCTTCTTTTTCTGACCACAAATGAGGTGCATGATCCGTTGCTATTACATCAATTTTATTTGAATTCACAGCTTCAATCAATGCCTGACGGTCTAACTCGGACTTGATGGCCGGATTCCACTTAATCCGATTTCCGTAGCTGGCATAATCGGCATCAGAAAACCATAAATGATGCACACAAACCTCAGCAGTTATTTGTTTATATTTCAATGGTTTACGGGATGAAAACAATGACATTTCCTTAGACGAAGATACGTGAAATACATGTAAACGGGAGTTATATTTTGTAGCTAATTCCACCGCGTAAGCTGATGATTTGTAACAAGCTTCTGCATTTCTGATTAACGGATGATACTGAACAGGAATATCTTCACCCAATAATGCTTTATAATGCCGAATATTAGCCAGAATAGTGGCTTCATCTTCGCAATGAGTAACAATTAGCGATGGAACTTCCGAAAAAACACGATTCAGTGTTTTCTGATTATCCACCAACATGTTACCGGTAGATGAACCCATAAACATTTTCACTCCGGCAACATTATGCAGATTTATTTTTTTTAGTTCATCAATGTTATCATTAGTAACACCCATTAAAAATGAGTAATTTGCAAATGATTTTTCAGCCGCAATGTTGTATTTTTCTTCTAATAAATCAATGGTAGTAGCCTGTGGTTTTGTGTTGGGCATTTCGAAAAAAGAAGTAATACCACCGGCTACAGCAGCTTTACTTTCTGAGTAAATATCACCTTTGTGAGTCAATCCGGGTTCGCGAAAATGCACTTGATCATCAATAATTCCGGGGAAAAGCAACAAACCTGTAGCATCTATTTCTGTGATAAATTCCGAAGGCTCTGCAGGCTGAATCCCTTCATAAACAGCTTTTATTTGTTCGCCATTAATCAACACCGAGCCGACAAACGTCCGACCCTCATTTACAATGGTTGCATTTTTAATAAGCTGCATAATAGTCAATTAATCAATTATTTAATTTCCAATTCTGGATGAAAGACCAACAATAAATTTGGAAATTATTTTTTCTTCTTTTGTGGAAATTTACGAAACCAACCGGCTACCTTCAACTCAATAACTCCAAAAAAAGCTTCTCCAAAAATTCCCCCACTCATTTTCGACGTTCCCAACACCCTATTAATAAAAATAACCGGTACCTCTTTTAGGGTAAACCCACACTCGTAGGCGGTATATTTCATTTCTACCTGAAATGCATAGCCTTTGAAACGAATTTTATCCAACTCCATCGTTTCAAGTACTTCGCGTTTGTAACATTTAAATCCGGCAGTGGTATCGGCAATCTTCACACCAAGTACAAAACGGACATATTTTGAGGCAAAATACGACATCAATACCCTGCCAATAGGCCAGTTTACAACATTTACACCGGTGACATACCGCGAACCGATAGCCACATCGGCTTCCTGATTGGCACAAGCATCATATAACCGATTCAAATCAATAGGATTGTGTGAAAAATCAGCATCCATTTCAAAAATATAATCGTAACCACGTTCCAACGCCCACTTAAATCCGGCAATATAAGCGGTTCCTAGTCCAAGTTTGCCTTTTCGTTCAACCATAAACAAACTTTGAGGAAACTCGGTCTGTAATTTTTTTACAATACCGGCAGTTCCATCTGGCGAACCATCCTCTATTACAAGAACGTGATAAGCAATTGGTTGACTAAATACAGCGCGAATAATATTTTCAACATTTTCCTTCTCGTTGTAGGTGGGAATAATAACTAGGTTGGCCGACATACTCATTTAGTTGTTAGTTGACAGTTGATAGTTGACAATTAGATAAATTTGTTTTTTTACTTTCTACTACAAACTATCATATTTTAGTTCTATTTAAAACACATATAATTCAGATGGATTCAGCCTATCAAGCGTTACCAATTGAATATGTTTCCCTACAATAATCTGCTTCTCATCTAAGTAATTTTGCACAGTAGTATAAGCAATTTCCGGTAAATTATTTTCCCTGCTTAAATGGCAAAGAAAAATATGCTGCATTCGTTCATTATAATTTTCAGCCAAAAAAAGTCCAGCCTGTTCGTTACTCAAATGTCCGGTAAGAGCTGTAATTCTGTTTTGCAGATGTACAGGATAAGGTCCCTGTTTCATCATTTGCACATCATAATTCGCTTCAAGAACCAAATAATCTGCCCGCACTAAATGCGAAGCAACTTCTTCACTAACGTACCCAAGATCAGTTGCAAAGGTAAATCTTTTTTCTTTATATTCAACAGTATAGCCTACACTATCGGTAGAATCGTGCGACACAGGAAATGAGGTTATTTGGAAATCACCAACTTGAACTGTTTCACCTTTTTCAATATATTTTTTACTGGAATATAACTTTTCAGTCACACAATAACTCCGTTGAATCCCCTCATGTACTTTTCGGGTTGTATAAACCGGTACATGGTGTTTTTCACCAATGGGACCAACCGCTTTAATATGATCTGCATGATCGTGAGTAACAAATACGCCCCAAATATTTTCAAAGTCGAGTCCTAAATTTCGTAAATTCTTACGAATAGAACGAACTCCA
>Ga0302288_1001502_pt1 | contig 15063 bp, 11 predicted proteins | sample III_Fen_N1_1_FD_194549 | JGI IMG/M metagenome (GOLD analysis project Ga0302288, IMG submission 194549) | Peat permafrost microbial communities from Stordalen Mire near Abisko, Sweden - III_Fen_N1_1 | ecosystem: Environmental > Terrestrial > Soil > Wetlands > Permafrost | place: Sweden: Abisko...
GATTGGGATATACTTTATCCAGAAATGAAGTGCCTTTATTCTTTTTCAATTCCGGAGACATTCCTGTTGTTGATGTTGGATCAACAAGCTCAGGATGAGCCTTCTGGAAATTTAACAATCCACTTTCAAAATCTTTCAGGCTACCATTCGAATCCACTCCGTTCGAAGTCCAGGGCATCAAACCTTTCCAGCCATTTTTGTAGGTGGAAAGAAACATTTGCGAGGGCTGAACTACCAATGTTGGAGTTGCACCATCGTCGTAAACGCCTGTTGCCGGATTTTCACCAATCACACAAGGCCGATCGTTGAACCCATAATCAGCCGGAGTTTTATCCAGCGCAAAATTTCCAAAATACTTCACCACCCAGCCATAAAAATGCGGAGAATAAAAATCGAGCCTTGCATTATCCTTATTATACTGGGCTTTCAGGTTGGTATCGCTCCAGTAATTACCTCCGAATTTGGTACAGTTCCATTTCACGGCTGCACTTCCGAGGGTAACCAGCACGTCGCTGTTATCGTGTATGGCCGAAGCAACCCTTGCGACAAAGTACTGAAGCCGGTTCCAGGCAATATTTCCATCGGCAGCATCCTGGTTGACCCATTCGATTTCGTTACAAATGTCGATGGCCCACAAATAGGGATTGGCTTTATAGCGGTTTACAAACGGTACCGCATAATTATCGGCAAACGAAGCCACTTTATCGTTGCTAAGTATCATGTTTCGCCAACTTTGAAATTTGGCATTGCTGTTTTTAAAGTGGTCGAACGAAATAAGTGTGGCTTTGATGTAGATTTTATTCTTTTGGGCAAGCCGAAACATATCGTCGAGGTTCGACCAGAATGCAGTGGTAGCGCCGGTTACAGTTCCATCGGCTGAAATATTTACTCCAACTACGCCACTGCAAGTTATCCATATTCGGGTAGAATTACCTCCGGCTGTTTTTATCCGTTGAAACTCGGTATCCCACCAGGCGCTTTTATAATTTCCACCGAAATCGTTCCAGTTGTTCCAGGGAGTGTTGGCTCCATTCATGAAAATTTCTTTGCCATCGACTACAAATTTATTGCCACTGACGGTAATGTGCTGTGCAATTGACAATAAAGGAAGTAATCCTAAGAAAATGATAATGATTCTATGAAAAGTTTTCATTGCGATTTGTTTTAGTTGGTTCGTGTGCCGAAGGTAGTAATTTTAGATTTCAGGGTGAACCTAAATTTTTTCAGGATTAAGCTACAGAATCAACTCACCAATCGTATTTAACAAATATACAATGATGTGCCTTACAACTTTTTAGACAGCAGATTTAAGGAGCCGAAACATCCGTAGCCATTCTGAACGGTACTAAATGGTGGTCGGTAAGTATTTGGCTTGATGAATAGATTGGGCGCTGTTAAATATTCCGAAAGGTTTTTATCGTAAGCATAAATTACTAATTTATTGACTGTTGTATCCGAAAGATCCACATCAAATTCAATTGGAGTATTTCCTGAATCAGCTCGTAACATGCGTTGGTAGTGTTGATTAGTACCAACAAAAAGGTAAACATCGTAAAGGAAAGCAGTGGAATCTTCAAGGATAGAAAATTGAACTTTATGATTGGCTGTCGATATCGAATTGTTTACGATTGCCGGTTGGTTGGGAATTACAGTTTCAGCCGTCAACGTTGGCAAACCGGGCGATTTGCAAACAATCTGAAAGTGGTTGCCCGGCAAGGGCTTGAAATCGGTTGGCTGGTGAGTGAACGTGGTGTCGGGATACTTGTATGTGAAACAGAGCGAGTCGACCATCCTATTGTCGATTGTTTTATAAATAGTTGCATTAAAATCACTTACGGTGGTGGAGTCTTCGGTACGGCTGACTGCCCGAATTACCTTTTCAACATATATTACATTCATCGATTTGCCATTGACCGAATCGGGACGGATGACGCCAAAGAGGTTTAAGCCTGCCACAAACTGATGGCCGTTGATAAAAATCGGTTGGGCGCCAATCACCAAATCGGTAAGGTTTTCCTTGCTACAACCATTGACGAGCAGCAACAGGCTCAAACTCAGTATTATTTGATGTAGGTGTTTTCGAATCATGATTGAGCATTAAAATTTGATCACATATCCAACGGTTACTGTGGGTAAATAATTAAAACCCACTGGAATATACTTCTTTCCACCATAAGGAAAATACCAGGAGACGTTTCTGTGCACAAACAAAATATTGCCGATTGTAGCCGTTAGATATGACTTGTCGGCTTTCAGGAATTCGGCCAAATCGGCGCCAAAACCACTTCGGATGCGTTTCACAACCCCAAAATCGAGGTCAATCGACATGGGCAAACGGGCATTGTTTTTATTGTTTTCAATGCCAAACGGATAACTCGAAAGCGCACCGGAAACCGGGTCATAATAGTAATAACTCTGCATCGTCGTTTCGAGCGTTTTTGGAAGCCCGCTTTGAGCCACCAGGCTTGTATTATAGGTTATATCGTCAGTCATTTTGTAGCTCAAAACGGTTTTGAAAGAATGAGTACGGTCGTAATCGAACAAAAATGATTTTCCTTGCTTAATGAACGGATAGCTTCTGGTCGTTCGGCTCAAACCGTAACTCATCCATCCCGAAAGCTTTTTGTATTGCCCTTTCCATAAAATCTCAATGCCATAAGACTTACCGTTGCCTTTCTCAAGTTTGTCGGAAAATGAGCTTGCCTGCAACTGGTCAAGGTTTAAGTTGAACATATAAGTCAACGGCATATCAATAAAATAGGCATTGGCCGATAGGATGGAATGAGTACCAATTGGTTTTTCGATACCCGCAATGTATTGGATCGATTTTGTGGGAGCATTATTTTTTAACGGATAGTAGTAATCGAGGAACTGGCTTATCTCATATTCCTGGGTATTCATGCTTATAATGTACTGATAATAAATGCCCAAGGCAGCTTTTAATTTGAAATTGGAAGGCAAATCGAACGATAGGTTCAGCCTTGGTTCGTATTCCCATTTGTTGAAATAGGAATAACGAGAAGCTCTTAACCCTGGACGGACAATCAGCTTGCCAAAGCGCATTTTGTCTTCGGCAAAACACGAAAATAAGTTGGGTTGCCTAATGCTAACCCCGTTGCTAATGTGCTGTATTTCTGTCTCATTACTGAAATAGTACTTGTTAAATTCGGCGCCCAGGTGAAAGGTGTTAATGGTATCTATTTTAATCGTAATGGCCGACTTGGCGCAAACATCGTTGATTTTACTTGCAAATCTTGAATTGTTGGTGATTTGATACGTGGTTCCGGTCGAATCGGGTTTATAGCGGAAATCCATTCCTGAGTTAATGTTTGCCGCGTGAAACGAACCATAAACCTGTGTTTTCAGGTAAATATTCGGGCTGATAATTGTTTTCAGATAGGCTGTTGCAATCCTATTCGACCAACTATTGATACTGGACATGTACATATCCTTGTAAATATCGGTATCAAAAGCTTTATCGATATAGCTTAAATACCTGTCGAGGTTAATATTCGATTTGTCTTGTGAATCAAAAAGTTTTATGGTTAAGCGGTTTTTAGCATTCAGGCGGTTGGTGTACGAAATATTGGCATCGTAAAAAAAACTTTTGCTGCCCAAAGCGAACCGCATGGGCAAATCGTAAAAATATCGCCCTGCAACCATCATCGAACCGTTTTTCCCAACCGGAAATTCAAGAAAAACTTTCGTGTGCGTGGTGGTTGGTTCAATTTCGCCATGCAGTTTGTCCATGTTGCCATCTTTGGTGGTGATATAAAGAATTGACGAATTACGTCCACCATATTCGGCTCCAAAACCTCCTACAAATAAATCGATATCCTTGACGGTTTGGGTATTGAACAAGCCGTCGGCAGTTGCAAAATGGTAGGGATTGTAAACGGTAACTCCATCGAGCAAGACCAAATTTCCCGACGGGTCGCCTCCACGGACTGAGTACAGCGGCGAGAAAGGGTCAGTCGCTTCAACTCCGGGCAAGAATTTGATGGCCTTGAAGATATCGCCATGTGCCGATGGTATGTTCTTAATGTTGTTCGGTGTCATTTGCAATTGCGAAGTTTCGACCTCCCGATCGCCAATAGCATCGGAATGCGTGCCAACAACTGTAATATCATGAAGCGTAATTATATTGAGGCCGAGCTGGGTTTCGGGCAGTATAACGCTTTTGTCTTTTATATGTACTTTCCGTTCGAGCTTTTCGTAGCCCAGATACGTGAATAGGAACGTGTAATCGCCATTTTTCAGATTCAACAGGCTGAAAAAGCCATTATTATCGGTAACAACGACTTGCCTGGTCTCTTTTATCACAATGGCGACTCCAATCAACGTTTCGCGGGTTGCTTTATCGGTAACATAACCTGAAACGGTGTACGATTGTCCTGATGCCAGGCTGGCAAATAGGATCAAAACAAAGGATATGACAGCTAATTTTCTCATATCGTCAGAATTTAATACCTATTTGGAGTATAATGTATGGCTTGTACTTTACCTGTTCAGAATAAATATAAGTTGCACTTTCCATGATTCCCAACCCACAAACGATACCTCTTTTGTAAAAAGGATTGTACACAATGCTTTGGGTTGCCGAAAAGTCGAAAAGCAGAAGGTCTTGTATCCCATGTTTAGCGTATTCATTATCAGCCCAATAGTTCAGCCCCCAGAATAGTTTTTGTTTCGATACAAAAATAAAATTGTTATTAAGCCGGTAGTTATATTGGCGATTTGAAATTGGGAACTCCAGCGATTCGTAGGTCTTTTCGTGCCGGTAACGAAGAATATTGCCTTGCCGGTAAAACTTAGCTTGTGGTTCGGGACGCGAAAACATGATTTCGCCGTCAACCACCCACGAATCGGTTCCAATGGCGACATCGGTTGACAGGATCATGTTTTTTCTAAAATCGGATTGTTTTTTAATGAGATTAGGGATCGATATTGTTGGTTCTGTGGATGTTTGCAGTGCAATTGCATTCATGTCGGTAATGAACTTGTTCTTCCACGAGTCAATGAATGCCTCATATTCCTTTTGCGGCTGCTTTTTATTTCTCTTCAACACATCCGAGGTTTCATATACAAGCGTACCGATGTAGGCGTTTGGCTGTGTGGAGTAAATTGAAATGATAGAGTTGCACGAGAAATGATCTTTCGATGATTTCGGAATTGACCTGATGGTAAATTCCTTAATTTCAAGCTTATAGTTCTTCAAGGAGGAATCGGGCTGATTCGAAAACAATTCTTTAATCTCGGTGCCGAGAGGTTTTGATGTTAAAATACGGTAGTCGATCGGTACGTTGTAGTATTTTTTCCGTTCGGTAATGGCAATGCAGTTGGGGCTTAAATTCCGTTGATCAATAACGGTGTCGACGATAGCTTTTATCTGATGCAAATTACTTTTGCCAAATTCTACAACCAGCGAATCGCTTATGAATTTTTGCCCTTGAACAAAATAAGGAAAGACGATAAAAAGTAGATACAATGGGAAGTATCGGTTAATCATAGATCAATAAATACATTTTGGAACTGTGATTTTACAAATATTAGGCCAATAAATCCATTAAACTTAAAAACCCGCTAAGGCAGATTAACAAAATTGCATAGTTATATAAACTCAGGTTATAACATACAGTTCGTCTCTTCATTGCACGACGCACCAACAAAAAGGCCGCTGATCCATTCAATCAGCGGCCTTTTCCAAATATTTTCAGAAAGATTATTTCTTTACTTCCCATGCACAACGTACCGGAGAAACGATCTTGCCTTCCTTTTTCAATTCATTCATGGCTTTTTCAACCACTTTTTTATCCAGTCCGGCCAATTCTGCGATTTCACCAGCTTTTAAAGGTTTTGCAGAAGCAGACATCACTGCCAATACTTTTTCTACGCTCATCTTTTCAAGTTTAAAAGTTAAAAGTACAAAGTTAAAAGTAACTAAAAACGTGCTTCAACAACTTTCCAATCCAGTACTTTCCAGAAATCGGCAACATACGCCGGACGAAGGTTTTGTTTATCAAGGTAATAGGCATGTTCCCAAACATCGCAGGTTAAAAGCGGAATCGACCCATCGCGAACCGGACAGCCGGCATTGCTGGTTTGAACGATGCTCAGTTTTCCGGCAGCATCTTTCACCAACCATGCCCAACCCGAACCGAATTGAGTAATGGCAGCTTTGTTGAAGGCTTCTTTAAACGCATCCAACGACCCAAAAGCACCGTCGATAGCTGCTTTCAGTTTACCTGAAGGTTCGGTGGCTGGTGTTGCTGAAAATTGTTCGAAGTAAAAAGTGTGGTTGAAAACCTGGGCGCCGTTGTTGAAAATGCCACCTTCGGCTTTTTTGATGATGGTCTCCAAATCAGCTTTTTCGAATTCAGTTCCAACAATCAGGTTATTCAGGTTAGTGACATAAGCCAGATGGTGCTTGTCGTGATGAAACCCCAATGTTTTAGCACTGATAAAGGGTTCAAGAGCATCGATAGCATACGGTAATGCGGGTAATGTAAAACTCATTTTCGTTATCTTTTTAGTTAAATACTAATTTTTATGTTTTCAGAAAGATAACAGAAACCGGAATTAAAAGGTTTGAAAAATCAGCATTTCAGAGATAATTTAGATTAATTCTAAATAATGGTCTAAAAATAAACAGGTTTGGGTTTCGAACGTTTATCTACCTTTGCTTTGGTGTATTTCAGATGCTTGAAGCTCTTTTCTCCATTTGGTTTTACTGTTATATTAACTCTGGCAATATAAAAGTTAAAATCTCCATCATAAATAGAAATCGGTTTTTGAACATTCCCAAGCTCAAGTTCTGATTTAAAAAAATATCTAAAGATGTGATTTACTGAATCTTTTGACTCCACAATATATTTATGAAAAGTATTGTCTAAAAAGTCTTCGACGCAGATATAAAATCCATTTGAAGAATTATTTGACTTTTCAGCACTTGGATAAAAAGAAAGACAAAAAATACCAACTAGTAAAATATAAAGTAATTTCATATCTATTAGTATTAAATTTTTATCTATAGTCTAAATTGACAAAACCGCCCGGAACCTCTGTCCCGGGCGGAAAAAAACCAAAAATCAACTAACCTTTAAACCGTCGGGCAACTTCGTCCCAATTCACCACGTTGAAAAAGGCATCGACATAATCAGGTCGCCGGTTTTGATATTTCAGGTAATAGGCATGTTCCCACACATCTACCCCAAGCACCGGTGTTCCTTTTACTTCTGCCAGATCCATTAACGGGTTATCCTGATTAGGTGTAGACGAAATTACCAAACTATCACCCTGCTTTACCAGCCATGCCCACCCGGACCCAAACCGGGTGAGGGCTACTTTTGTAAATGCTTCTTTAAAATTCTGATACGAGCCAAACGATGCATCAACTGCTTTTAATAAATCACCTTCCGGCAGTTTTGCTCCGCCCGGTGCCATAACTTCCCAAAAAAGATTGTGATTGTAAAAACCACCTCCATTGTTGCGAACAGCAATTGGATGGGCCGAAATGTTGGACAATATTTCTTCTATCGTTTTGCCTTCTAAAGGCGAACCCTGTAATGCAGCATTTAGGTTATTTGTGTATGCTGCGTGGTGTTTACCGTGATGGATTTCCATCGTTTGTGCATCGATATAGGGTTCAAGTGCATCGTATGCATAAGGTAATTTTGCTAATTCGAATGCCATGATTGAATGTATTTAAGATTTAATACTCTTTTATCTTCTATGCAAACATAGCGCCTATTTAGAATTATTCCAAATAAGAGCACGATTATTTTCATCAATATTTTTTATTTGTGATAGGCCTGATGAATCAGGATGAAATGAACTTTAAAAATCAAATTGTCACAAATATGTTGTTATTTGAAGCAAAAAGTCAAAACAAAAAATTTCAGGCTTATATGATTACAAAAAAATAATTCTTGATGTATGATAAATCAACGTTCTTTCCCCTTTTAAAATAAATGCACATCTGCTTATTTGCAGCCGTTTAATCGTTCACAAAAAAATTCTTCTCCAATTTAAGATCAGAAACAAATTTCATTAATATATGATAACTATCTTGAAATAAGACATATCTGAAAATTTATGATTTTAGTTTGGTCGGTAAAAACTTTAATAACCGCTCATTTTTCTAATTAATAGTGTTGTTTTAAAACATATTGAAAGAATTTGATTAAAAATGTGATTAAAACAAAAAAAACATATTTTTACCAGTGAAAAAATTACAAAATGTAACTTTTGAACTGACAATCTAACCAAAATGAATATTCAGCCGACCAAAATTTCCCTTTTTTATTGTGCCAATTCTTTGTCACCCGAAGAGATTCATAAATGTGCTTCCGGGGTAGCCGATGTTCAAATCAATGCAATCAGTTTGCCATGCTCGGGAAGGGTGAATCTATTGTATCTGCTTAAAGCAATTGAAACTGGTGCCGATGGCGTTTTGTTATTGACCTGCCCGATCGGTGAATGCACTTACATTCAGGGAAACCTTCGTGCCCAAAAACGGATTGAAGCAGTAGACGATTTATTGGTTGAAGCTGGTCTGAGCAGAGGTTGCATTAAATGTGTACACCTTCAAGATGGTAACAAGACAGAAGCGTTGGTTCATGAGATCAATATCCTAAACCAACATTTGAAGACAGAATCACAATTGATTAAGGAACAAGTATAAGATATTTAATGAATAGATAAATGGATAGTTTATTAGCAAAAAAAATTGAAGCTGGTGATTTTATCATTACCGCTGAATATCTGCCGGATACAAACATTGCCGCATCACCCGAAAGCATCTTGAAAAATTGCGGGGCAATGGCAATAAACGTATCTGATAACCCGTATGGCCCTGTAATTTCCAGCTTGGCAACCTCGATCAAATTGAAACAGGCAGGCATTGAGCCTATCTATCAACTGGTAACCCGCGACCGTAACCGCATAGCACTGCAGTCGGATATTTTGGGCGCAGCTTCAATGGGTATAAAAAATGTTTTATGCCTGTCGGGATATCATCAAACAACATCGGATATGCCCGAATCGGCCAATGTTTATGACTTCGATTCCATCCAGTTGATCGAGTTGGTCAAAAAGATGAACAAGGAAATGGTCATGTTGAGTGGTAAAAAAATCGAAGGTGAATATTCCATGTTGGTGGGAGCAGTCATCAATCCCTATTTAAGGCCACTTGAATTGAACATCATGCGGTTAAAGAAGAAGGTAAAAGCGGGCGCTAAATTCATCCAAACCCAGGCAGTGTTCAATACCACCGATTTTCAGGAGTGGCTGGATGCTGCTCATCAGGCCGGCCTTACTGAAAAAGCAGCTGTTATTGCTGGTATTTATCCACTTGAAAGCTACGATGAAGCCATTAACCTTTTGGCGAAACACACCGATTTTTATATTCCCGACTCACACCTGAAGAGGATGAAAGATGCCGGCGACCTTGAAGCCCAAAAGAAAACCGGAATTGCTATTTGTGTTGAAACCATCGGCAAAATAAAGTCAATGAAAGGTTTGAGCGGAATCCATATCATCGCTGGAGGAAGAGAGAGTATCATTAGCGAAATTATTGCAGATGCAGGCTTGTAAAAACAGACGTTATGCCCGAAAAATATCATATTAAAACTTCAGTTATCCAGCCAAGGCTTCCCCGGATCGGGAAATTTGGTGTGGTTGACTGGCGTGAAGATTGTGCGCGTTGCCATAACTGCGTGAAAAAAGCGTGTATTTACGATAAATACCGTGAGGAAAACACCTTCATCCACGATCTGGATGAGGTTCATACACTGTATTATGAATGTATGGGTTGCTTTTCCTGTATCCAAAACTGCACGAAGAACCTGCTCACCATGTCTATTAATTCGGAATACAAAAAGTTGGGCAATTTCTATTGGACACCTCCAATTTTTGGTACAACCTGGCTAGAAGCAGAAACCGGAAAGGTACCTGTGTCGGGTGCTGGTTACCGCGGAAAATTCTCAGGATATGGTTTCGATTCCATGTGGACAGACATGAGTGAGATTGTTCGCCCAACGCGTGATGGTATCCACGGAAGGGAATACATCAGCACCTCGGTCGACATAGGTCGAAAACCGTCGTTCCTGAATTTTGACGGAGATAAGCTGAACACAGTTCTTCCTCCGATTTTCTCATTACCCTTCCCGGTCATTTTCGACATGACCCCCGAAAGCCATTCACTTCCTGTTTTGGAATCGTGCATTATTGTTACGGCAAAACAGACCGGGCTTTTGGCAATTATTGATTCAAAGAAATGGAACGATATTAAACTTGAAAATAAAGCCGATTACCTTGAATTTATTGCGTTCTATCTGAATCCGGATGGACCTGTAATTTCAAACGATATTTTAGCAAAGACAAAACTCGTTGAAATTCAGGATAGCGCTGATGTTTCTCAAAAAATAGAATCGCTTAAGAAAAATATTCCCGGAATCATTGTATCTGTAAGGGTTCCGTTGGATGCAAATGCGTTGAAACGGTGCGATGAACTATCGAAAATTATTCCTGATGTCATCCATTTGGTAGCCGATATCAACGGAAGTGAAATCGGGGTTGAAAAACCGAGATTCATCAAGGATGTAATGCGCGAGATCCATGCGTTGCTTATCCGGAATGAAGTGCGCGATGAAATTACCCTGATTGGCGGTGGTGGTATTGGATTGTCGGAACACGTTGTCAAAGGGTTGATTTGCGGAGCCGATTTGGTCTCCATCGATATACCACTTTTGATCGCTATCGAATGCAAATTATGCGAAAGCTGCAAACCCGGTGATTATTGCCCTGCCAAACTTGATAAACCGATCGACCTGAAATATGGAGCCGGGCGAATGACCAACCTGATGGGCGCCTGGCATTGGCAAATGGTTGAAATGATGGGAGCTATGGGTATGCGCGAAGCACGAAGGTTACGCGGCGATGTGGGTCGGGCGATGTTTAAAGAAGAAATTTATGGACCAATCTTTAGAAAATAATTTCAATCTCGAAGAGATCATGCCCGCTAACACGTTTAAAACACGTGTTGAGCAGACAGTTGTTGAACGGATCGTTAAACCGGCGCCAACCCGTTATCGCAACGAAATTGCAAAATACATCATCTATCGTGATGAAGAAAAATGCAAATTGTGTGGTACCTGTGTTGCTACCTGTACAAAGGGTGTCCATGTATTCAAGCCGGGCTATAAATTCTTTGCCTCTCCGCTGAGCTACAGATGCAATGGTTTTGTTTGTGAAAAGACTGATAATTTTTGTGTTTCAAAATGCCCGAATGGCGCGTTGAAATTGGTGAAAAGCCCGATGATGGAGGCGCTTGGCGATAACCGCTGGCCTTCGGATATGATGCTTGCCACCTGGTACATGGCCGAAAACGGAACACCAGTTCCCGAAGATTATGACTTTGAATATGAGATTGGTAAATCGGATGGCGGTTTCGATCGGATGCGTATTGCATTTCCCGAAAATCCTGTTGAAGTCAATGTAGATGAAATTGATATAACCCTCGATCTGAATGTTCGGAACGATGGACGTCCCAATATAAAAATAGATGTGCCCTGGTACGGCGGGGGAATGTCGTTCGGATCGATCAGCAACGTAACCCAGTTGTCAAAAGCAAGAGCTGCAACAGCCTGGAATACCTTTTCCTGTTCGGGTGAAGGCGGTTATATGGAACGGTTACGGCCTTATGATGACCACATGATCACCCAGGTTGCCACCGGTTTGTTTGGTGTACGTGAAGAGACTATTCAGCGCGTTCGTATTGTTGAATTCAAATATGCCCAGGGAGCTAAACCCGGTTTGGGGGGCCACCTTTTGGGAACAAAAAACACACCTGCTGTTGCAAAAATGCGTGAAGCGGTTCAGGGAATCCCACTTTTTTCACCGTTCCCATTCCATAGTGTTTATTCCATCGAAGACCACATGAAGCATATCGACTGGATGAAGCACATCAACACACGGGCGCTTATTTCAACCAAAGTGTCTACTCCAACCGATGTGGATATGGTTGCCGTAGGTAGTTACTATGCCGGTACACATATCATCCACATTGACGGTGGTTATGGCGGGACTGGCGCAGCTCCCGATATTGCGAAGAAAAATATTGCCATGCCGATTGATTATGCAATACCAAAAGTTCACAATTTCCTTGTATCAGAAGGTGCGCGTGATACGGTTGTATTAATGGCCAGCGGCGGGATTCGTAATTATTTTGATATTGCCAAGGCAATCATGCTTGGGGCTGATGGGGTGATTGTCGGAACCGCCGAATTGATTGCACTTAGCTGTTTGCGTTGCAGCCGTTGTTCAAGCGGGCGGGGCTGCCCGAGGGGAATTGCTACAACCGATCCGGGACTCATTACCCAGGTTGAACTCGATTGGGGAACTCAACGAATTGTCAATCTCTACAACGCCTGGACAATCGGCATTAAAGATATTTTGAAACGGTTGGGACTGAAAAGTATAAAAGAATTGCGCGGTCGTACCGACCTGTTAAGACATTTGGACATTTCGAATAACTAGTAGAATATGTATAACAATAACATAGATAATATTATAAAGTCGAAAAGACGGTTAATTGAGACTCTGCTCGATCAGAAGAAACCTGAAGCGATGGAAGCAGAAGGCGGATGTGGCGTAATCGGGTTTTGTTGTACTGAGCCGGTTCCGGGAAAACACATTCATGAGCCTTCACGACTGATGCACAATCGCGGAAATGGTAAAGGTGGCGGTATTGCTGCCGTTGGTTTTATTCCGGAACAATTGGGCGTTACAAGGGAAATTTTGGACGAAAGTTACATGTTGCACATCGCTTATCTCGATCCTGATTGTCAGGGCGATGTGGAATCAAAATATATCAATCCAATATTCGACATTCAAAAAACATCAAAACTCGATACGGTCGACGACTGGACAACCATTCCGGGTCTGGCAGTGAAACCGCCCGATGTTTACCGCTATTTTGTTCGGGTAAAGGATGATGTGCTGACTAAATTCATTGCCGACAATCAGTTTGAAAAACTAAGCAGAAGGGATTCTGAAGATGAACTGGTGAACCAAAACAGCTTTAAACTGAACCAGGAGTTCTACGCGGCTACCAAGAACAAAAAACAGATGGCCTTTGTGATGTCTCATGGTCGCAACATCATGATTCTAAAGGTTGTTGGATATGCTGAAGCGGTTACACAATATTATAAAATCGACGATTTGTGTGCCCATGCCTGGATTGCTCACCAGCGGTATCCTACCCGTGGTCGGGTTTGGCATCCGGGTGGCGCGCATCCTTTTACTGCAATGAACATGGCATTGGTGCATAACGGCGACTTTGCCAATTACCATTCAGTAACCGAATATTTGAAACAACGGAATATTTTTCCGCAGTTCATTACAGATACCGAGGTTTCGGCATTAATGTTCGATTTGCTTTCGCGCACCTACAAATATCCGATAGAATACATCATTGAAGCGTTGGCGCCAACAACCGAGTTAGACTTTGACCGGTTGCCCGCTGAAAAACAAAAAATATATAGGGCTATTCAGGCTACCCACATGCACGGTTCACCCGATGGTCCCTGGTTTTTCATTATCGCCCGCAACCTCATTCAAAACCGTAGTTTTCAGTTGATGGGGATTACCGATACTGCCATGTTGAGGCCGCAGGTTTTTGCCTTTGTCGATGGTGAAATTCAGGTTGGTTTAATTGGTTCGGAAAAACAGGCGATTGATGCAACCCTTGTCAGTCTATCAAAAGATGACAAACGGATTTGCCCGGTTGCCGATAAATACTGGAATGCCCGCGGCGGTAGTTACTCCGATGGCGGGACCTTTATGTTCGACATTGTTCCCAACGAAAAAGGAATTTACCGGTTGATCTGCAAAGATAAATTCGGGAAAGTGGTTCACATCACCGATAAAACGGGAGGGTGCGATTTTGGAAAAGAAACCGGTTCTTCTCAGATCAAAGATCAGATCATCATGGCAGTTAACAACCATGTTGAGGAGGGTAAATCGTTGTTCGATTATTTCAAAACGAATATCCCCGGCTGGTCGTTCGACGATATTCTGGCAACTTGCAAAATTGTCCGGTCACTGGCTAAAGATAGCGCCCATACAAAATATGCAATCGATACGCTTACGATGTTGAACGATCAAAACTTCCCCACCGGGAAAAAACGACGTTCACATATTCTTCATATTGTCCGTACAGAACTTGACTTGTTGTTTAAAAGTCTGCCAAAATTCTCGGCAAAGGTGGAAGATGGAAACAGCTACCGGTTACTCGATTTCGAAACACGGAATGACCTTCGGAAACCTCAGGATGAAGAGAAAACCCTGGTCATTGACGCGAAATTATTTCCACCCGAAGGAACCGAATGCGATGCCACCTATCTGGTCAATGCATTCAAATTGGGCTGGAGAAATTTTATCGTTTTCAACTGTGCCGGACAGCGTTATGTTGGTTGCGGGTTAGGTCCCGAAACACACGACGTGACGATTGATGTTTATGGAAGTAATGGCGATTACCTCGGATCAGGAATCGATGGATTAAGTATCACCGTTCATGGAAATGCTCAGGATCAACTTGGGCAGATTATTAAAGATGGCAAGCTGGTGATCCATGGCGATGTTGGACAGACATTTTTATATGGAGCCAAAGGCGGATCTATTTATGTGAAAGGGAACGCTGCCGGTCGTCCGATGATTAATTCTGTGGGTAAGCCGAAGGTTATCATCAACGGTACTGCTCTCGATTTTTTGGGTGAGTCGTTTATGGCCGGCGACCCGCATAACAAAGGCGGGTTTGTGATTGTGAACGGTGTAAAATTCGACGAAGAAGGACAAATTGTTCCTCTACCTGAACCCTATCCCGGAAGCAACCTATTTTCACTTGCCTCTGGTGGGGCTGCATTCATTCGCGATCCACATCGGCAATTAGTTGGACAGCAGTTAAACGGTTGCATTTTCACTCCTTTTACGGAAAAAGATTGGGAACTTATCCTTCCTAATCTACAGGAAAATGAAAAACTCTTTGGTATCAAGATAAGCGAT
>Ga0302288_1001503_pt1 | contig 15059 bp, 7 predicted proteins | sample III_Fen_N1_1_FD_194549 | JGI IMG/M metagenome (GOLD analysis project Ga0302288, IMG submission 194549) | Peat permafrost microbial communities from Stordalen Mire near Abisko, Sweden - III_Fen_N1_1 | ecosystem: Environmental > Terrestrial > Soil > Wetlands > Permafrost | place: Sweden: Abisko...
TTGTCCTGAAAGCGTCTGACCGTTTCTTCTACGGTCTGACGCGTAAATAGATAACAGAATATCATTTTCTCACTATCCACCAATAAGCTATTGTCCTAATAGCGTCTGACCGTTTTTTCTACGGTCTGACGCGTAAATAGATAACAGAGCATCATTTTCTCATTATCCGCCAATAAGCTATTGTCCTGAAAGCGTCTGACCGTTTCTTTTACGGTCTGACGCGTAAATAGATAACAGAGCATCATTTTCTCACTATCCACCAATAAGCTATTGTCCTAATAGCGTCTGACCGTTTCTTCTACGGTCTGACGCGTAAATAATCTACGTGTACAGAGTTTTCTTTCTCATAAACCACAAACCTTCAAAAGAAGCGGTTGCTCAGATACGCGTCAGACCGTAAAAGAAACGGTCAGACGCTTCATAAAGCATTTTCTACGTATCAAATAAAATCTTCATCCAACTTATCTTTCATCAGAATATATGTTAATTCATAAAGTTGATTTTTGTCAATTTGAAAAATAGCTAGTCCTAACTGTATATTAACCAAAGTCCCATTTCTGGCTCCAATATAATCAGGGAAAGATGAAAATTCCCAATCCTCAATTTTACTGACTAGCTTTGCTAAAATAGGATTCTGATGAACATACATAAAACAATTTAAGGCATATTCATCTTTCGCTTCATTCAGGATCTTAGCCTTTGTTTTGTGAGCAAAAAGACTTCCTCTTCTTCCTTGTTGTTTATTTATTGCTTGAGTATAAGAACTTAGAGTTGTCCCGATTGCACGTGATAAAACCTGCATTTCTTCCAGCTTTTCATTTTCAATATTGATAACTCCTTCGGGCTTTACAGTTAATATCAAATGGAAATGATTTGGCATTAAACAATAAGATAAAATATTAGCATTTGGTAAAACATATTCTCTGATCTTTTTCAAAAAGAACAGATAATTCTCCCGATTATAAAATACAGTTTCATTACTTCGGTTGAAAATATGATATGTACAATCCTCTTTATAATACATATTACAAGCGTCTGACCGTTTCTTTTACGGTCTGACGCGTAAATAGATAACAGAGTATCATTTTCTCACTATCCACCAATAATCTATTGTCCTGAAAGCGTCTGATCGTTTCTTTTACGGTCTGACGCGTAAATAGATAACAGAGTATCATTTTCTCACTATCCACCAATAATCTATTGTTCTGAAAGCGTCTGACCGTTTCTTTTACGGTCTGACGCGTAAATAGATAACAGAACATCATTTTCTCACTATCCACCAATAATCTATTGTCCTGAAAGCGTCTGACCGTTTCTTCTACGGTCTGACGCGTAAATCTATATCTGATAATAAAGCCCATTTTTTTTATTTTACAAACCGCCATAAGAAGCTGTTGTTCGTATACGCTTCAGACCGTAAAAGAAACGGTCTGACGCTTTAATAAAGCGACTTTTTTACTTTCCATAAAGTACTTCATTAATCGTATTAAAAAATAATTTTTCATCGATTGGTTTTGCAATATATCCATCAAAACCATGCGCCAAAATTGATTCTTTGTCCATTGTCATTGCACTGGCTGTTAAAGCAACAATGGGTATATGTGCTAGTTGTCCTATATTCCGGATTGCTTTAAAAGCTTCAATGCCATCAATTCCGGGTAAGGCAATGTCCATCAAAATAAGATGAGGAATATATTTTTTAGCCATTAATATACCTTGAGTTCCATCAACTGCTTCAAGGATAGTATACTTGTCTTCAAGAATGGCTTTTGCTGTAATCATATTGTCAGTATTGTCCTCCACAATCAAAACGACAGGCTTTCCTTCAATTTTTTGAATTTCTCTTTGTTGTTTTTTATCTTCTGTTTTTTCAGTATATACTAAGTTTGCCACTGAATTCAAGAGCTCAACACGATTTACATCACCCTTCTGAATGAGTTGATGGACATTGTTTCGTTTTAAAGAATTCAGGTCTTCCTTGGTTATATGCTTTGCAGTGAGAATTAAAACAGGAATTCCGGCTGTGGCTTCTTCATTCCGGATAGTTTTAAGTACTTCAAATCCATCTACTCCAGGCATCATTAAGTCTAATATCATGGCATCCGGAATTATTTGTGAAATGATTTCAAGTGCTTCCGTTCCATCATGTGCTGCCAAAATATTATAGCCGCTTTCTTCCATAAAATCTTTCATCTGAATGATGGCCGGTTCACTGTCATCAACCAGTAAAATAGTTTTATGAGATTCGTCACGTTTATAAATCGGGGGTGAAACATGTTTCAATTCTTTTAAATCAGGTAACGGTTCTATAATTCTGTTTTCGGCTCTATAATTCAAAGGGATAGTAAGTGTAAATGAAGAACCTTCACCCAATGTGCTTTTAACTGTAATATCACCACCAAGCAGATTGGCATATTTTTTAGCAATAGCCAGACCAAGTCCTGTTCCTCCAAACCGACGGGAAGTGCCGGAGTCAGCTTGTCTGAATTCATCGAATATATGTGAAAGATGGTTGCCTGATATTCCTATTCCGGTATCCTTAATAGTAATTTTAATCTTAGTATCAACTTGTAAAGCGGATATTTCTACAGTCCCTTTTTCTGTGAATTTCACAGCATTCCCTATCAGATTCTGTAAAATATGACGGCATTTATCGGCATCCCCATTAATTGATACATCATTTTCTTCGTCTCTTTGAATTAGTTCAATACTTTTTTGTTCTGCCTGAGGATGGATCATACTTGTCACTTCTGCAATCAGATTTTTAATACTGAATTTTGTTATTTCAATTTCTTCTTTCCCGGCTTCAATACGTGAAATATCCAGAATGTCATTAATGAGTGACAATAAATGTTTACCGTTACGTTCTATAATTTCAAGATAACTGTACTCCTCCGACGGTATCTTATTGACAAGTTTCCGGTTGAGAACACCTGAAAGTGCTATAACTGAATTCAACGGGGTTCTTAGTTCGTGACTCATATTCGACAGAAAGTTAGTTTTCAGTCGGCTGGCTTCACTTAGCTGAACTTTCTGCATTTCCAGTTCACGGTTTTGTTCCATTAGCTCAGATGATTGAGCTGACATTTCAGTTTTTTGTACTTCCAGTTCGGTGTTTTGAAATTCAAGTTTCCTTGAAAATAATTGCATTTTTTGATACGAAAGAACACCTCCAATCCTGGCGCTGAGTGTATAAAGCATATTGTTGATAAATTTTTCTGTCTGTTCACTATAGGTACGTATACTTGCCAATGAAATAATGGCAAGTATTTCATCGCCGGATAGAATAGGAATTGAAATTATTTCACGCGGAATCAAATTCCCACTGACAGTGTTAAAAATAAACCGGGTGTCTTTTGGGATTCGTTTCACCATATAAATTTTACGTGTAGCCAGAACAGAACCAAATTCACCTTCAAAATTATCAACAGCAAATGATTGATGGGCATCTTGTGACATGCCAAAAGATTCAAAATGTTCGAAACTTTTCTTGTCTTCACTAAGTAAAAACACTGCTGCCATTTGTGAATTGGTTTGTGCGGCAAGGGCTGGAAGAATTGACTTAAAGAATTTTTTTGGTTCTTCCTCAAGTAACATAAGTTGTGCAAAATCCCTCGATTTATCTATAAGTCCTAGATTGTTTTGAATATTTTCAACCATTAAATTAAAAGATCCGGATAATTCACCAAATTCATTATCTAATGTGATGGCACTTCGCGCATTCAAATCACCGCTTTGGAATCTTTTTGTTGCACCGGATAGCTCTTTTATAGGTTTTCGTATATTTCTGATTAGAAAGTAATTAATCATTATCACTAGTATAATAATAAACACTACTATACAGAGTAATTGAACATTCAAGTTGTTGTTTGTTCTTTCTGAATTCTGATACAATTCTCCCATTTTGTTTTGTGCAAAATGCTCAATATCCCCAATTTCTTTCATCATCTGCGTTCGTAAAATTCCGGTGGAACCTGTAGCTGAAATATTTGTGATCACCTTTTCGGTTAAGCCTTTTCCAAACAACTTTATGTTTTCATCAGTTGCTGTTTCCCATTTAATAAATGCCTGGTTCGCTTCTTCTATATCTTTTTTCGGTCCAAGATACTGATTCCTGAATATGTCAAATTGTTGTTGAACATCGGCTTTATTTAGTGCCATCTGTTGAACAGCACTTTGTTTCTCATCTTCTGTACGGGCAACCATTAAATCCCGAAATCCCACCCTTATATTTAATAGATCAACATTCAGAGTCCCTATTGCACTCATTATTTTTAATGGATGATTATAAATTAATTCAGTCTGTTCATGAATTTTATTCGATTGACGATAAGCGATAATTCCTAAAATAATTACAAACAAAAGCATAGTGCCAAAACCAAGTAAAAGCTGTGTCTCAATTTTTGTATTTTTTATTCTCATAAATATTTATCTAGTAATGTTAAACTTGATTTATCTAGTAATGTTAAACTTGCTAAACTTTTAGTCCCTTTAACTTTTTGAGTTGTTTGAATATACATTTTTATCTATTATTATTGATGGATTATTCGCTTTCTCTTAACTGTAAATATCAGACCTGAAATATCGCTGTTTGAGGATAAACTTCATGAAGGCCCGAATGGGTTAAAATTTCCCTTTCAGTTTCTCCGGTAATCAGATATCCGTTTTTTGATAAACAATTAGTAACTTTTCTGATAATTTTGTTCTGGTATTCAGGTTTATAGTAAAAAAGCAGATTCGCACAGAAGATTAAATCGAAATCACCAAAAATACTTGTTGGTGGACTACTGAAATTGTCATCGAATAAATCAAATACAGAAAAATCAATATTCTCTTTAATCTCGGGGTTTATACAATATTTATCTCCCTGTTTTGTAAACCATTGATTCACTCTTTTCATCGTCAGACAGTTTAATGCCGATTCAGAATATTGCCCCGACTGAGCTTCCTGTATTTGTGTCTCCGATTGATCGGTAGCAAAAATACGGAAATTTATTTCTTCTCCATGACCATTTGAAAATTCTTTTAATAACATGGCCAAACTGTAGGTCTCTTGTCCTCCTGCACAGGCAGATGTCCAAATCCGGATTTTATTTCTATTCGAACTTGTTTTTTTTAGTATAATGGAAGGAATAATGAGTTTTTCCAACACCGAGAAGGTTAGAGAATTGCGGAAAAACTCGGTGTAACTGATCTGAAGAGAATTTAAAAACAGTTCGCTTTCAACCTGATTTTGTTCAAGATACGAAAAATACTTGGACTCAGTTTCACAAAAAGTTTCATCCATCCTTTTTAAGACTGATTTTTTTAAAAATGCATCTTCAAATTTTGACAGATCAATCCCTTGAGTCTGTAAATAAAAAGGCAGAATAGTTTCCGGTTTACCGTTCATTTGACAATTTTATATTTTTCTTCCTGACCTAATTTTGTTAACATCTTATTTATTTCTTTTTTTAATTCAATCATGGATAATTCACGACCAACAGTTAAATTTTGAAATCGAATCAACTCATTCATTTTTTCTTCCAATTCTTCTTCAGCGGACTTACGTTCTGAAATATCCCTTAAAACTCCTTCGTGATAAAGTATATTCTGGTTGTCATCTGCTATGTACCATCCATGGTCTTCTACCCAGATTCCTGAACCATCCTTCTTTTTTAATCTAAAAACACCGGTCTCTTCAAGTTTCTCCTGCAAGACTAAACTTTCGCGGTCTAATGAGTCAAAGTACAATTGTTTTTTAATGTCAATTTTAAGTAGTTCTTCTTTACTTTCGTAACCAAGCATTTGAACCATGGCAGGGTTGACATCTACAAATCTTCCATCTGTCGTACTTTTATATACTCCATCCGGTATCCGCAATACTAAATTTCTGTACAGTTCTTCACTTTCACTCAGTGATTGCAAAGCAAGTTTTTCAACAGTGATGTCACGTCCGAAACTTACTACGCCTTCAATATTTCCTTTACTATAAATCGGAGACGTATTTACAGATATGGTAAGTATTGAATCATCGGCTTTTTTTAATCGTAACTCGTAAAAGCAATTCTCACCTGCTAATGTTCTTTGAAAAACATCCATGAGCATTGCTAAGTCTTCAGGGAATACAAGTTCAATAAATGATTTGCCTAACCAGTCTTTCGAAGCCAGACCTGTGGTTTTTGTAGCAACTTCGTTCATAAGAGTAAAGTTTCCATCCCTGTCCAGTGACCAGATTAAATCATTTGAATACTCTATCATAGTCCGGTATTTATCTTCACTCATCCTCAGTGCTTCTTCAGTACGGATGCGACTGGTAATATCATGCAAGACTACCAATATACTTTTTTGATCTCCATTTATATATTCAGATCCATTTAATTCGCCGATAAATGTTGATCCATCTTTCCGTTTTAATTTTAATTCAACATCGACAGCTTTTTCCCTGTTATTTACTCCTGCACTAAAATCCGCAATGGCTGCGGGCAAGGATTCTTCGTGTACAAACTCAATGAACGAGTGCCCAATCATTTCTACACTGTCATATTGAAGGAGTGTTTTGGAAGCTGGGGAGGCATAATTTATGATCCCTTTGTCATCGCTAATTGTTATCAGATCATTAATCTGCTCTGTTATCGATCTGAATTTTAATTCATTTATACGAAGAGCTTCTTCCGCTTTTTTTGACAATGTAATATCACGGAATGACCATGCACGACCAACAATTTTGTCTCCTATTCTATGTGGTAATGAATAACGGTCAAATACCCTTCCATCGAGAAGTTCGATTTGATCATTACTTGATACCTGAGGATTGTCATATAGATATTTGACTTTATTTAAAAACTCTTCCTGTTTCTTTACCTGATTTTCAACTGCTTTAAGTATGGGTTCATCATCTTTACTTTCAAGAAGTTTCTTCGGTATTTCCCACATATCAACGAATCTTTGATTAAATATTGATACTTTTCCTTCCCGGTCTACGACAAGAATTCCATCCGCAGTCGATTCGATAGTTGCATTTAATAATGAAACAGATTCTTTTAATGCATCTTCTGCAAATTTCCGTTCTGTAATATCCTGAATCATTACATGTCGTACCTTCTTTCCATTTGAAATTACTGAAACCGTTGTAATGTCAACAAAAATAATTTCTCCGTTCTTCTTTGTATGCCTCCATATTCCGTAAGGTTTATGAATATTTCTGTTATTCTTGATATCAATTAAAAGCATAGGAATATCCTCTGGTGGACGAATATCTTTAATTGTCATTTGAAGAAATTCTTCTTTTGAATACCCGTAATGTTTTATTGCTGCCAGATTAACTTCAAGGAATGCCAGAGTTTCAACATCATAAATATACATGGGTTGAGGGTTGTTGGCAAATAAATACCGGTATTTCTCTTCATTAACCCGAAGGGCTTTAGCGCTATTCTCCCTGTCAATATATAATCCTGCCTGATTGGCAAACAATTCAACAATTTCAGGATTTTTGAGAATGTTCCCTTTTGAAAATATAAAAACAAATATTCCTATAAATTTATTGTTTTTGTTTATCCGGACAATTATAGCCTCATGAACATCAAATGTTTTTTCAATTATTCTGGTAATGGTTTTTGGAAGTAAATCCCCTGTCAGATTGTTTATGAAATTAAATTTTGTAATCGAATTAAGCTTTAATTGATTGACAGTATCTATATTCGTTTTCCATTTTTTGTTAATAAGGTCAAATCCTAAAATGTCTTTTACTTTTTGTTGAAAATCAGTTAGCCCTGAAACTGCTAATGTTGTAAAATCAACACCGTTTTCGTCTAACAGGCTTAGGATAGCATATTTTGCACCGGTGATTCTCAGAATAGTATCAGTCATTTTAGTATAATCAATGCCTTCAGTATTAGAATCTATAAAATCGGCACTTGAATACAATAAATCGTTTATCACAACTTTGCTTTCCAGTAATTCATCCTGTGCCAGTTTCCGTTCGGTTATATCGCGTATAACCCCTTCATGAGTATCAATGTTACCATCAATGTTCGTTATGTACCACCCATGGTCTTCAATCCAGATTTTTGAACCATCTTTCTTTTTTAATGGAAAGACAGACATTACATCATTTTGATTGTTCATCATGTCGCTTTCACGATCAGAAATATCAAAATAAAGCTGCGACTTTATATCAATATTCATTAATTCTTCTTTACTCTCATAGCCAAGCATTTTAACAAAAGCTGGGTTTACATCTATAAACTTACCTTCCTCTGTACTCTTATAAACACCATCCGGGATTCGTAACACTAAATTGCGGTAAAGCTCTTCACTTTGTTGTAAAGCAAACTCAGTATTCTTTATTTCAGTAATATCGCGTGTGATGCTCAAAATATGGCTTATTCCATCCAGTTCAATGACTGATGCAGACATCATCCCATAGACTAGTCTGCCTGTTTTTGTCCGAAACTGAGTGATAAGATTTTCTACAATTTTTTTCTCAATTAATTCGGTTACTAATCTAATTCTGTCATCCGGATTATTCCATATATTTATTTCTTTCGAGGTTTTGCCGTGTATATCTTTCTCTTCATAGCCCATGATACGTGTAAACCCATTGTTGATGGATACGTACATTCCATCTTCCATTCTATTGATATTAATGGAATCAGGGTTCGTTATAAATGCCTTCTTAAATTTTTCTTCGCTGTTTCTTAAATCTGTTTCGGCTTTTTTTCTTTCTGTAATATCGTAAATTTCAGTTATAAAATACATAGGATCTCCTTTGCTATCCCTTAATAGGAACGTGCTGATATCAACCCAGACAATATTCCCGTTTTTATGAATGTATCTTTTTTCCCATTGTGAAGACTCTTTTTCACCTGACAAAATTAAACGGTGTTGAATAAGATTATATTCAATATCATCTTTATGAGTGAATTCTGTCCATTTTAAATTTGATAATTCCATCTTAGAATAGCCCACAATCTGACAGAAAGACTTATTTACACTAAGTTTTCCATCTATTGAAGTGATAGACTTACCTGTAATTGAATTTTCAAAAGAATTTCTGAATTTTTCTTCACTAAGTTGCAAATTTAATTCAGCCTGCTTTCTTTCTGAAATATCCTGAATGGTAGTGCGTATTCCTGTTATATTTCCACTCTTGTCATATACAATTCTATCCTGTATTAAAATGGAGTATTTCTGCCCGTTTTTGTTAATAAGTATTGTTTCAAAAGTATACGCCGGAGTATAATGTCCTCTGAGTTTTTCTAAAACCTGTTGATGTGTTTCAATCTCATTATGGGCTATTTCCCAGATATATTTTCCCTTAAGCTCTTCATCCTTATAACCAAGCATATTCAACTCTGTCTGGTTCATTCTTAATATTTTGCCTTCGGAATCAAGTTCATGATAACCAACAGGAGCATTGTCAAAAAGATTTTTAAAATCTTCTCTGCTTTTATTCAACTCATTTTCCGTCTTCTTTTGTTCGGTAATATCTTGTATTGTTGAACGAATACCAGTAATTTTACAGTCATCAGTATAAAGAATTTTATCCTGAACCAAAACAGGGAATGTTGAACCGTCTTTTCTCCTGAATTCTCTTTCAAATGATTGAACAGGGATATTCTTTCCTTGTAGTTTTTCTTTCGCTGCTATACTTGATGCTCCCTCATTAGCACTTATTTTCGAAACAAATTGTCCGAGAAGCTCGTCTAATGTATATCCTAACAGATTTAATTCGGTTTGATTTATACGTACAATCCGGCCTTCAATATCAATTTCGTGGTACCCAATCGGAGCATTATAAAAAAGATCTTTAAATTCTTCCTGACTTCTGGATAGTTCGTTTTTGGCTTCTTTACTTTCAGAAACATCCCTTACAATTAATTGAACTGCCTGTCTGTTTTGAAACATGATGGGCATTGACTTAACTTCTACATCGACTGATGTTCCATCGAGTCGAAGAAATTTTTCTTCTGTCAAAGGTTGAATGTTCTGTTCTGTGGCAACATTTTGCATTCGCTTAAAAACCAGCAAACGGGAATCAGGATGGATAAAATCAACAACTGATTTTCCCAGCAACTCATCTTCGCTTTTGGCTGCCATCAATCGAAGACATTCATTATTTACAAATACAACCTTTCCATCCAAATAAATGCTGATGGCATCAGGTGAATTGTTTACCAGTTCGCGGTATTTGTTTTCGCTCTCTTTTAAAGCTCTTTCTTTTAGTTCCTGATCAGTAGTATCATAAAGTATGCCTGTCCATACAATTTCACCGTTGGGCATCAAACGTGGAATTGACTCCAGATGTATCCACTTTGTTTCCTCCCTGATTACTAACCTCCCGTTCCATTTAAAAGGAATAATGTTAGTATTGGCTTCTTCATTTTTGATGACGAATTCAGCTTTGTCTTCAGGATGAATCAAATCGATAATAATAGCAGGATTAGTTTCAAATTCTTTTCTCGTAATTTCTAAGATTTCACAAAAACGATCACTGGCAAACTCCATTCGATAAGGAGGGTTTTCAGAACTGCTCCAGCTTTTATTCCACCAGTTTCCTCTTTGAAAAACACGAATACGGTATATCCCTGCCGGTTGATTATTTACTATATCCTGGTATAATTCGCGTTCGTGTTGAAGGGTTATTTCATAATCTTTGATTTTGGTAATATTACTCGATGTGATGTAACATTGATTTTCGTCTTTTGCTGAAATTCCGGTAAGAATAACAGTCATCGGGGTGTAACCTGATGAAAAAAGATTAATCTCACAGGTCTCTTTGGATTTATTGTTAAATATGTTTTCTAAAAAGGTATTGAAGATTTCTTTTGTGTCGTCACTAACAAAAAAAATAAACTTACTCCCCTTTAAACTTTCTCTCGCTTTGTGAAGTTTGGCTGCACCACTCAGATTCAATCGAATGATAGTACCGTCTTTTGAAAGTGTAAAATAACCTGTCGGTGCGGAATCGTATAAATTAATTGCATCTTCTGCTTGTTTTTGAGCTTCCATCAATTCTTCATTCTGCATTACCAGCTCTATTTGATGGACTTGAAGTTCGTGTAAAAGTTTCAATGCATCCCCTTCTGTGAGTGATGGATCAGAGGATGCTGGTTTCTTATTTATTTGATCTTCAGCTTTCCTGCGAAGGTTGTCGGTCGAAGGTATATTGTGGTCTGTATTTCTCATAAGCACCTCGATGTTGAATCAATGGAACTAAGTATGGATTTTATCTGCGCTGTTTTATGAATATGAATAGTATACACTTAAATAAATTAAATGACAATTACATGCTTCAATCGCAAATATACTATAAATTAAAGAGGATTATTATGTAAACGAGGTTTATTTCATAGAACATGTTTAATAATATGATATTTCATTATTTTTTACTCAATATCACAGCTTTATATTTGTTGAAAGTGACTTTTTGTACTCAAAATTAAAGAGTTTGACTGGTTCCGTGATCTGTGTTTCGTGTTCCGCTTTGAAGAGTTCCGAAAACATGAATGTCGCTTACTCCATTTGAAGAGTTTGAAGTTTCGCAATAGTCGCACTCCCACATCTTTATTTACAGCATCGTTTAGTCGTAGAAGCATGAAGATCTCTACAGACTGATCAGTTGAAGTATAAGTGGGAGGGCGATTGTCAACCCCGAAGTCACCTCCCACTTGGTCTGTATTGCACAACTGGTATCCAACCCACTGCTTTTTGTAAACTGCAGAACAATTGTTCTATAGATGTAGGAGTGCGACTAAAGGATAAGAACGTTCCGTGTTCCGTGTTCCGTGTTCCGCGTTTCAGGTTTGAAGGGCTCCGGTAAACATGAATGTCGCTTACTCCATTTGAAAAGTTACATTTCTGTGATTTGAGGTATTTTTCTTGTCTTTGCTCTTTGCTTTTGGTTCTTTTTTTGGAATCCGTTGTGCTATTTGGGTCGTGTGATTTCTATATTGCGAAAAAATCAAGTATGGAGTTTTAAGTTTTACCTATTTCGTGAATACAAAGAAAAACACTTCAACTGAAGGTCTAACCATTAGGTAGCCTAAGCGTAACCTGTCTGTAACTTATCAATTCTAAAATTAATAATTAGATAATAATAAGTAAGAAAAAAGATAATAATAAGATTCTATATAGAGTCTTATTATTATCTTTTTATTACCTTATTATATCCTTTTTATTACCTTATTACCGGACAGGGTACGGACAGGGTACGGACAGGCTACCCAAAGATTATACAATGGTTAAACCGTAATTTTAAATGAATGTATTTCAAACATTTAAATAATAATTTCTGATAATTTTACTTTATCAGATTAAAAAGCGAACTGCATCGACACAATTCCGAAACCGGAATCTGCTATAATCACAATAGATTGACTGCATTTACTAATATTGTTTAGCTTAAATTCTTAAAATACCGTTAGGTAAGTAATAGGAACAATTAAATGTCTCATTTTATTTTCAAGTGAAGAACGCGGATGGCATTCATACTTGTTGGAATAAACGCAGATATTGCAGATTAAATCCCGTTAGCTATCGGGAGGATTTTGATGCCGATATCTCTGAATGATTTTAAGAAAATATGTGCTGTTAAAATGACATATTCTTTGACTTTGTACTTCAATAAATTCAAAAATCAGATGAAAAGGATTCTATCAGGTGCTTTTTGGTATAAATACAGGACAGATTATATTTTATTTCGAAGAATTCTATCATAAAAATGTAAATATTACGACATTTATTTCTTCATAAGACTTAAAACTTCATCTCTAATTCTAAAAGCATGTTATAAAACATGCTTTTCGTACAATTATTCATTAAAAAGCTTGGAGCGAGCACAATGTTGCAGTATCTTTGCGAAGTGATTTTTTCATAGTATTAGATTTAAGGTTAACAAAGATTGGTAGAATGCCGTGAGGCAAGCTACCTTTCGTCTTTTATAGAGGTTGTCATTCGACAATCTTTTTTTGTTTTATGAAGAGTATGTTTATTCTCTGAAATAAAAGTGTTAACCACAATAGAAATAAAAGAAATAATAACAGAATCTTTCAGCAACCTTGTTGTTTTAAAATTCTAAATTGTGTTTTGTGTTTTATGTTCTGATAAGGAACTGATGAATATGGAGTGAAACAGAAGTCATTAATGCCGGCAATTGAATTGTTATCGGGAGTGTTGTATCTCTTGCAAAAGAAAGGAAACGAACCTGACCGGTTTTAATTAAGGCATGAAATATTGAACCGGATGGAAAAGAAAGGGACTTACCATCCGGGGAAAGATAAACTGATAGTAATCGATAACGGCGAAAGTAGAATTAAAGTTGAAGATTTTACCTGTACAATTCTCACCAAAGTAGAAAAACCTTAGCATCATATCGTGCGGTTTATGATTGAATGGTAAGAAATGTTTAAATATTATCACCAAAAGGTCATTCGGAATTCTTCTGAAAGGCCTTTTATGTTTTCAATAGAATCCATTTGCCTGAAAGATAAAAAAAAACTACTTTTGCAAATCAATCCATTCAAACTATTATGAATATTCTTCTCCTTGGATCAGGCGGACGCGAACATGCAATGGCCTGGAAAATAGCTCAAAGTCCAAAACTTTCAACGCTTTTTATAGCACCCGGTAATCCGGGGACTGCGACTTTAGGGGTCAATCTGCCGGTTACGACAAATGATTTCCCTGCGATCAAAAAAGCAGTACTCGAAAACAACATCGAACTGGTGGTTGTTGGCCCTGAAGATCCACTGGTAAATGGCATAGTTGATTTTTTTGCCGGTGATGCTGACATTAAGCACATACCGGTTATTGGTCCTGACAAAACAGGAGCACAACTGGAGGGAAGTAAGGACTTTTCGAAACAATTCATGTTCCGTCATAGCATTCCAACGGCCGGATACCTGAGCGTAACGAATGAAAACGTACCTGAAGGTATCGATTTCCTTAAAAGCCTGCAACCGCCCTATGTATTGAAAGCGGATGGACTGGCTGCCGGAAAGGGTGTTCTGATCATAAACGATCTGGACGAAACGATTGTTGAACTGAAAGCAATGCTTCACGGAAAATTCGGTGCTGCCAGTAATACCGTTGTGATTGAAGAATTCCTTTCAGGGATTGAATGTTCGGTGTTTGTAATGACCGATGGAGTTCATTATAAAATTCTACCAGTTGCCAAAGATTATAAACGGATAAGCGAAGGTGACAAGGGACTGAATACGGGAGGGATGGGTGCTGTTTCGCCGGTTCCTTTTGCAAATGAAGTATTTATGAATAAAGTGGAGGAGCGAATCATTAAGCCTACTATTGAAGGACTGACAAGCGAAGGAATTTTATACAAAGGGTTTATTTTCCTGGGCCTGATTAAAGTAAATGACGAACCATACACCATTGAATACAATGCCCGCATGGGTGATCCTGAAACGGAAGTTGTCATGTTACGCATTAAAAGTGATTTCGTGGAACTTCTCGAAGGGGTTGCCAATGGCAATCTGGATGAAAAGACGATTGAGATTGACGACCGCACTGCAGTTACCGTTATGTTGGTATCCGGTGGTTATCCTGAAGAGTATGTAAAGGGAAAAGAAATCACCGGAACTGAAGATGTTGATGAAAGTATTGTATTCCATGCAGGGACAGCATCAAAAGAAGGTCAACTTGTTACCAACGGCGGACGTGTTATAGCTGTCAGTTCGTATGGTGCATCAAAAGCAGAAGCACTGGCTATCTCATTTGCTAATGCCCAAAAGATTCAGTTTGAAGGAAAATATTTCCGTAAAGATATAGGGTTCGATATCTAATTAATAATTAATAATTGTCAGGCTGCTGAAATTTAAGATTTTGTGGATTGACAAAAAGGTCATTAAGTAACGTTGATTACTTAACTGATTACGCTAATTTTATACGAATTACACGAATATTTGTGGTATAAATAATTTATGGGAAAAAAGAAAAAATATAGTGATAAAGAGTTGTTGTTGAGCATTGATTTTGATGATTTTAAGTCAGATGTAAAACCAACTGTAAATTCGGTTATAAAAACCAATAAACTTCAAATAGTAAAAAGCAAAAAACAGGTG
>Ga0302288_1001504_pt1 | contig 15049 bp, 20 predicted proteins | sample III_Fen_N1_1_FD_194549 | JGI IMG/M metagenome (GOLD analysis project Ga0302288, IMG submission 194549) | Peat permafrost microbial communities from Stordalen Mire near Abisko, Sweden - III_Fen_N1_1 | ecosystem: Environmental > Terrestrial > Soil > Wetlands > Permafrost | place: Sweden: Abisko...
AGAGATTGGTCGTAGCTGACAATTTTTCCAAGTTCTCTTGTGCCTGAATCCGGGTTTTTCATTACGTTCAGAGCCTGCATTATAACGTTTGGCATTGCAGGGACTTCGTTTAGGCTGTTTAGTAATTCGCTGACTTCGTACATTTTTATACCTGTAGATGTTTTTTAATTGAGAGGAAACTACCGCCCGCTCCGAATAATATTCCCACAAAAAACATTGTCGTAATTACAATATTTTCCGCGAATAACGGAGGAGGGATAAGGAAAAATTTATGAACATTGTTCAGTAAATTTTGGACTACGTTTAAAGGAATTAGCGCGAATGCCGCACCTACAAATCCGTATAATGCCCCTTGCATTATCAGAGGAATTTTTATATACCAGTTGCTAACGCCCATGAGGCGCATGATTTCTATTTCTTCTTTTCTTGATTGGATGACTAATTGAATAGTATTGTTAATAATTGTTATTGTCAAGATTGCAACGATAAATACAACAAAAAGAGTAGTTGTATTTACAACTTGGTTAAGAAACTGGATTTTCTTCGCGAGTTCTTGGGCGTAACTCATATCAGAAACGCCGGAAAGATGTTTGACTTCATTAAAAACAGCGTTAATATTCTCCGGTTTATCAACTTTTACGTGTAGCGTGTCAGGAAGAGGGTTTTCGATGTCAGGAACTTCCATTTCGCGTCTTAAATCCGACCAAGATTTTTCTTTTGGAATTATTTTAACTTGTTCGACATGGTCAATATCTCCAATTCGATTTTTCACCGCATGCGCGCTAGCACTCGGTTTTAGATAGACAGAAATCTCAAGCACGTTCCCAAGTTCGTGTGCGAAAGAGGAAACCGATAAAGTAGTTCTAAACAGCGCGCCAAAGATGGTTAATATTGCCGCCATTGTTGTGATAATGACAAGGTTTACTATCCCTGTTCTTTTGATGTCGTTGAATGTCTCCATCGTTATGCGGTAGACAATTCTAAGCTCTGACAGCCAATCTTTAGGGATATGTTTTTTAACTTTTTTCTTTATGGTTTGTTTATTGTTATTCATAAGTACCTGCTTGAATATCTTTTATAATTTCGCCTTTGTCCAGCGTAATAACCCGTTTTCTGAAATAATCTACCATTGCATTATCGTGAGTAGAAACGATTACTGTAATCCCTCTTTGATTAATTTGGTCTAGGATTTGCATAACTTCCATCGAGTTTTTAGGGTCCAAATTTCCCGTAGGTTCATCCGCAATCAAAAGCGGAGGTCCGTTTACTATTGCTCTTGCGATACTTACTCTTTGTTGCTCGCCGCCTGAAAGTTCAGATGGTTTTGCGTGTAGTTTGTCGGAAAGTCCAACGACTTTCAACGCTCCGGTGACTCTCGCATTAATCTCTTTTGTGCTTATTCCAAGAGTTCTTATCACATAGGCAATATTATCGTATACAGTTTGGTTTTGTAGCAATTTATAGTCCTGAAAGACAATGCCCATACATCTTCTGAGGTTTGGCACTTTGTCGCTCGGCAAGTTTGCGATGTTTATCCCACCAATCATTACTGTTCCCGATGTAGGAGTTTCTTCCTTATATAAAAGCTTCATTAAGGTTGATTTCCCAGCCCCTGAAGAACCTACAATAAACACAAATTCGCCTGATAAAATGTCTAAATTAACATTTTTTAAGGCGTAAGTGTTTTTATATTTTTTTGTTACTGAACGTAGTTGAATCATTTTTATCCTTTTAGTTGATAAGTTTATATGTCGATAAGTTGAATAGTTGCCGACGTTTGCATTCGGAATTTCTATTTACTATTTACTCCGTTTTATTTCTTTCAATTTTTTCTCAATTTTCGATGCCAGTTTTTCGGCTGTTAGCCCGTAAAAGTCCATCAATTCTCTTTGTTCACCGCTTTGTCCGAATTCGTCGTTCGTCCCTATTCTGTATACCGGCATTGGCATATTTTCGCTTAGGAGCTCGCAAATGGCACTTCCTATGCCGCCTATTATTGAATGGTTCTCTACTGTTACGACAAAGTTTGTTTTTTTAACTTCTTCTAATATTGTACCATTATCCAGCGGCTTGACAACTGGTAAATTTATAATTTGTGCATCAATACCCGCTTGTTCAAGGATATTGGCGCATTCGATAACCTCCACAAGGGTTTCGCCGTTAGTTACAATTGTAACATCTTTCCCTTGTCTCAGCACTTTTGCCTTGTGTAAGTCGAATTTGTAGTCCTCATCGAATATGTCAGGAACATTTGTTCTTGCAATTCTTATATACATTGGTCCTTTGTGGGTTGCCGCGTATTTGATAACTTCTTCGCACTCTTTGCAGTCTGCCGGAACAATTACGGTCATATGCGGAAGTCCGCGCATCAAAGCTACGTCTTCAAGCGCCTGATGGCTTGCCCCATCTTCGCCGACTGTTATTCCGCCGTGAGTTGCAACAATTTTTACGTTGAATTCAGGATAGCAAACGGAGTTTCTTATTTGGTCGTAGGTTCTGCCTGTTGCAAACATCGCAAACGTAGATACGAAAGGAATTTTACCTTGACTTGCGAGCCCCGCGGCTGTTGCAATCATATCTTGTTCAGCTATTCCCATATTGAAAAATCTTTCAGGGAATTCTTTTCCAAACATCGCTGTTTGAGTTGAACACGCCAAATCCGCATCCAGAACAACTATGTCTTTGTTGACTTTCCCAAGTTCCACTAACGTTTTACCGTAGGCGGCTCTTATTGATTTTGTTTTTTTTCTGTCTATTGTCATTGAGTTTCTTTCTTGTTTTGTTTCCCACTTGATTTTTTTTTGAAATACGTTATAATAAAAAATAAGGGCGGTTATTATAGGTGTTGATGACCTAAAATAACCACTTCATCCCTTAGATTAACTCGGAAATTAATCTGAATAAGAGTCCTAGAATTTCTAGGGCTCTTTTAATTAATACTTTATTCATCTTCTCACCTCCCTTCTCCCATTTGTTTCTTCATTAAACGGTTGTTGGGAGGGGATGGTATCGGGATATAGCCCATTATTTTATTTTCAAAGTTCGTTATTTCGCGTAGCAAAAAGCTACAAGATTAATTGTATCAAAAATTTGAAGCGTTGTAAATGTAAAGTTTTGTGAAAGCGAATTTTAAACCGCCGCCCCCCTGTCATAATGCTGGATAGGATAGGAATTCAGCTAGCAACTTTTTTAATTGCCTTACTTATCTATCATACAAGGATGGGCATTCCCATTGAATAGTTAAGGCTTTGAATGTGCCTTTTTAGGCTTTTCCTCAATTCCGGTCGGTCTTAGGACGAAACCGGAGATAATCATTAAAACTCCGATAACAATGGCTGCTACTATGTTAAATATTGAATCTACAGATGTATTCATTATTTTTCCTTTCTGAAAGACAAAAGTTTGTCTATTTTAATTGTTATATTTCCTAAATTTGATATTAATACGCATGTGTAGAATATCCCAAGGCAAACTAAAACATTTTTTAAAATACTTGTATTTGCCATGAACAATAACCCAATTGTTCCACCCACAAGGACAATTAAGACATGAATAATGCTAGTACGCAAAGCGACTAGCTCGTCAACTTTCTTTAATTCTAATTTTTCTTCGCTCATAATTAAAGTTTACTTCAATTTGGCTTTATTGCAAATACATCAAGAAATGTAAAAAGGGGGGCGGAGGGAATAGAATTAAGGGAATAGGAAACGGAAGGAAAAGTGAAGAGTGAAGGGTGAGGCGTGAACAGAGGTCCCGAATACTTACGTCGGGAACTCATAAACTTATCAACTAAAAAGCCCTTTCTACCTTCACTGGAAATGGGAAATGGGAAATAGAAGCTCCTCCTCACTCTTCACTTGATAAACTTATCGACTGTTCGACTTATAACCTTATCCCAACTCTGCCAATGCCCGTTGACATTCCTCATCGCAAGGGGCTTTGCCGTGCCAGCCGCATTGGTTTTCCATGAATGAAATCCCTTTTCCCTTGACCGTGTTTGCGATTATCGCGGTAGGAATATCTGCTTTTTTTGCGGTTTCAATCGCATCATAAATTTCTTCTATATTGTGTCCGTCGATTTCTATAACGTTCCAATTGAAAGCTTTTAACTTTGCATCAAGCGGGTTGATATCTTTGATTTGTTCGGTAGAACCGTCGATTTGAAGATGGTTTCTGTCGATTATCGCAATCAAATTGTCCAATTTGCGGTGCGGTGCATGCATAAACGCTTCCCAGACATTTCCCTCTTGAAGTTCGCCGTCTCCAAGGTAACAAAAAACGTGCGCCGGATTTTTGTTTAATTTCAAAGCCATTGCAATTCCGCAAGCCATTGATAATCCTTGCCCAAGTGAGCCTGTAGGAACTTCAATCCCCGGTATATGAGTGTTCGGGTGCCCCTGCAATCTTGAAAGAAGCCTTCTGAAGGTCATTAATTCTTCTGATTTAAAATATCCTCTATGTGCCAAAACAGCATATAAAGCCGCCGAAGCGTGACCTTTTGAAAGCACAAATCTGTCGCGGGTTTCGTGGTTTGGCGACAAATTCCATTCAGGATAATTTTTCATACATTTTTCATATAGAACAGTCAGGATTTCAACAGTCGAAAGCCCACCGCCCGGATGTCCGGATTTTGCGTTGTGAATCATTTTGATTATGTTGCATCTTGTTTCTTTACACAAATTTTGTAATTGTTCTATTTCTTCTTTGTTCATTTTAATCCTTTTTATTTTGAAAACCCGACGTTTGAGGGTTTAGTTATATCAATTAAATAATTTAAAGTTTCGTTAATTTTTTCTATTTGTTCGTCATTATCTATTGCATAATTTGCAAAATATTTTTCCAATTCTCCAACTCTTTGTGATAAACCATCTTTCAGCAATGTAAATTCTTTCAGCTTGATGAATGTTTGAATTATTTGAATATTGACCGCTACCGCCTTTTTACTTCTCAATACACTTGAAAGCATTGCTACGCCGTAATCTGTAAAGGCGTATGGTAAAGATGTACTATGTTTAAGTGTTTTGAACCGGTCGCAATTTGCGACCAGTTCTTTAACCTCGTCTTCATTGAGTTTGAACATAAAACCGTCAGGGAACCGGTCACAATTTCTTTTAACTGCTTCATTAAGTCTTTTTGTATCTACTTCATAAAGCTGCGCCAAATCTTTATCTATCATGACTTTTTGACCACGAAAAATAAATATCTTGTTTTCTATTATTTCTTTAGGAATTAATTCGTTCATTTGAAGCCTTTATTTACTAAACATTGTTCTTAATAAAAATCTTGGTAAAGTTGGAAAAATTCTTTTAATCCTGTGCGGTTCCTTGGCGGTTCGATATAGCCATTCGAGTCCTAATTTTTGATAAATTTCGGGTGCTCTTTCTACCGCGCCAGCCCAAACGTCAAAGCTTCCTCCGACTCCAATCATAAGGGTTTCGGGGTGGTATTTTCTATAATCACGTATAAATAATTCTTGTTTCGGTGCACCAAGTGCTACCAAGACAAACTGAGGATTTTTTTCACCGAGCCCCCAATGAACATCCTCCACGTTTTCGAAATAACCGTCCTGCGTATAAACAATATTTAGATTTTCAAATTCTTTTTTAAAGTTTTCAGCTGCTTGCTTGATTACATGAGGTTTTGCGCCGATTAGAGCGATAGAAAAATTATTTTTTGCGCATTCCCCGATTAACTTGTGGCTGAATTCTATTCCTGCAATTCTTTCTGTGCTAATTCCCTTTATTTTGAGTCCGATTTTGACCCCGACCCCGTCAGGAAGAACCAAATCAGCATTGTTTAAAATTCCTGCAAATTCTTCGTTTTTTAGCCCGAGTTCAATCATTTCAGGGTTAATTGTAATAATTTGACCGCCAGTTTTTGTCGCAATTAAATTTTTTGCATACGAAACCGCACTTTCAAAACCAAAAGTATCGATATTAAAACCCAGCAATTTAACCTTTTTTCTTTCCATAGAAAAATTATACCAAAATATTTTGTTTTCGTAAAGTTTTTTATAATTAAACTTGGATTTTTATATTATAATGATATTGGATAAGAAAATTTAAGGAGTAATGTTATGAAAAAGATTTTGATTGCGAGCGTTGTTTCTTTGACAATTGCAAGCTCTGTAATGGCAGCAGACACTTACACAGGGTCGTTTATTGAGGCACAACAAAAAAAGATTGATGCGCAGACGAGTAAGGTTGTGAACAAAGAAAGACAGTTGAACCAACAGCTTCAATTTCAGCAACAAAACGCGCTTACCGTAAAGCAGCAGCCAACTATAATTGACAAGAAAAAACAACAAATTCAAACCCAAAAAGACATGTTCAATCAGCAAAAACAAGAACTAAAAGGTCTTTTTTCCGTAAATTAATTTGAGATTAGGAAAGTTTATAAAAACCGGTTGAATTATCCAAAGTTCAACCGGTTTTTGTATTAAAATTGATTTATTTTTTTTTAAGATTAAAATGCTAATGTTAACTATATAGTGAGGAATATACTATGAAAAAGATTTTAATTACGATTTGTGTTTTATCAACTGTCGCGATGTCAGCCGCTTTTGCTGACGAAACTGCGAATAATACCGGTTATCAGCTTCCAATGTTTAATTATGCGCCGCTCAATGGCATGAGCGCGTACGGCAATCAAAGTTATGGGGCACAACAAACCATTGACCATCAACAGACTGAAGTGGCTAGACAAGAGTGGATGCAAAACCACCCTGAAAGTGAAGCAAAAATCAAACAACGTCAAGAATTAAAACAGCAATGGGCGCAAACCCATCCGGGACAATATCAACCAGCGCCACCGCGGGGTAAATTCGGGCAAAAACCAATAGTTGAAAAAAGCTAAATCTTACAGGAAATATTACAAAAAAGTTACCAAAGTTGCCTGAAGTCATGGATTTTAGGCAATTTTTCATGACGAAAATACTTTATATATACATAGGATATTTATAAAGGGAAAATTATGAGTTTTGATTTTAATTGCAACAATACGTTTAGTGCATTTCCGCAGTCATGCGGAGGGTTTTCGAATGGTACGAGCTTATCTTCAACTTCTTATGGTGATTTTTCGAGCGGAATTAGTGCATTCACTCCGATGATGTTTATGCCGCTAATGAATTTTTCCACAATGCCGTTGTTTGGGAGTCCAAAATTTAGTACAAAAAATTATTGCCACACAAAATTCAAAAAGATGGAATTTTCGGCTGAAAGCAATAGAATGATAGAAGAAATGTCCCAAAGAGTAGGATGTAAATCGAAAGATTTGAAAAATATTATGTATTCTGAATCGGGAGGAAATCCGCATGCTGTCAATCCGAATGGCGGCGCTACAGGGCTTATTCAATTTACGCCAAGGACTGCAAGGTCACTAGGGACGAGCGTGGAGGCATTAGCTCAAATGACGACCGAGCAACAGTTGCCTTACGTTGAAAAATATTTGCAACAAAATAAAAAACATAGTGGATTTGCGCAAGATGCCAAGATAGATTCCGGCACCTTATATTCTTTGGTGTTTTTACCTGCCTATGCAAACAAGGAAGTGCTTTGCGGCGAAGGCTCCAAGTATTATGATGCCAATAGGGGCTTAGATAAGAATAATGATGGGCTTATTACCAAATCCGATTTGGCGGATAGGCTGAGCAGATATTCATGACGAGGGCACCGAATGGAGTAAGCGAACATCGGCAAATTCTCAACCTATCGACTTATCAAATCATCAACTAGTCCAGTTTGATATAATTCGCGTCTTTCCAGCGTAAATCTATGTATTTGATTTTTTTGTCCAGCATTTTTACTTGAGGTAAAATCGAAGGTATTCTTGTAATTCTTTCAAAAGTCGTGTCATCCACGTCGCCCAGTCTGATTTTTGCTGTTTTTATTTTGACATAAATGTCTTCCGGGGTTCTGAAATCAACGTATTCGACTTTTTCGTTGGAACTCTCTTCGACGGCTTTTGCAATTTTTTCAACAAGCTTAATTTTCGAGTTGTCCCAATTTCTGTAATCGTCGCCCCTGACTCCGTAAGAAAGTACCAAAATCGTTTTGAATGATTTGTCAAGCGGCATATAATCACGTCCGATAAGCTTTCCGCCCTCTGCGAAAAATGCAATCGGCGCAACGTTTTCCTTCGGCGAAATTGTAAGGACGGGAACTCGTTCCTGAATTATTATCTGCAATCTCGCAGGGAACCAAAATCTTCTGATGAAAACATCTTGGACCGGTTCGATTTGCATGATGCTTTTTTTGATTTCGTCCGTTTCCATCCGATAAATCGGGGTGTTCGGAACTTCTGTTCTTCTGAGTGCTGCCAAAATCTTATAAGACGGTACGATTTTGTTGTTCAAAATCTCCAAAGAAGGGTTGTCCAGCGAATTAAACACGTCTTTTTTTAAATACCACTGTGGTAATTTTAGAAGCGCGTAGCCAAATACAACCAGTAAAAAAATCATAAAATATCGGGCAAGAAATCGAGAGCGTTTGAGCCACATTTGACTTTGACGGACCTGACGCTCCATGCGATTTTTCTCCATGCGCCGTTTGGCTGCATATTTGCTTAATTTTTGTTCGTCGTCTTCTTCTTCAATGTAAGTCATAAATTATTTATTTAATCCTACGCTGTTTAAAATTAGTAACACTAAATTATCATAATTAATTCCCATAACGGCAGCCTGTGCCGGAAGGTCACTTGTATCAGTCATTCCAGGGCTTGTGTTTATTTCCAAAACGTAAGGAATATCTCCTACAATGTGGAAATCTACCCTTGAAACACCTGAGCAGTTCGCCAATTTATGAGCACTTATGGCAATTTCTTTAATCTGTTTTGTCATTGCCTCTGGAATTTCTGCTGGCAAAATGAATTCTGTTAAACCTTTTGTATACTTAGCTTCGTAGTCGTACCATTCGTTTTTCGGGCGAAGCTCAAGGATTTCGGTCGTGAAAGTTTCGTTGTTGTTTTCAAGCACTCCAACTGTTGCACAAATTCCCACTAAATATTCTTCAATCAGAACGTCAGGGTTGTATTTTTGGGCATCTTCGACCGCTTTGATAAGCTCGTTTTCGTTTTCAACTTTGCTCATTCCAAAACTTGAACCTTCAGAAACCGGTTTTATCATCATAGGGTAGTTTAGTTTTGCGACCGCCTTCAAGATGTCCTCGTCCTTTCTGATGAAAACTGATTTGATAAGAGGGATATTCGCCGTTGAAAGAATTTTTTTTGTATATTCTTTGTTCATGCACAAAGCGCTCGACATTACTCCGCAGCCGGAATAAGGGATTTTTAAAATTTCTAGAAGCCCTTGTATACAGCCATCTTCGCCATATTTTCCATGAAGCGCGTTATAGGCATACTCGATTTTCTGTTCTTTAAGGTTTTGGGCGATATTTTCGTCGACATCAATAATTACAGAGTTTTGAAACCCTAATCTTAAAAGTGCCGCGTGGCAATTTTTTCCGGAACGAAGTGAAACTTCGCGCTCCGACGACATTCCGCCGCATAAAACCGCTATTTTTGCATCCTTAGATAATTTTAGCTCTATTTTTGACCGTATAGAATCCGACATATTGCTTCCTCTCGTTCTGTCTTTTCGCCGAAAAATTTGACTTCCGGCTCCAATTTTACCGTATATTTTTCTTGGACTTCGTTAAACATTTTGAACATAAGTTCAAGCACGTCGGTCGAAGTTGCATTCTTTGTGTTTATTATGAAATTAGCATGGTTGTCCCAAATTTTAGCCCCGCCGACTGTAAAACTCTTTACTCCAGCTTTGTCTAAAAGCCTTCCTGCTGAATCATTTTCAGGGTTTTTGAAAACGCTCCCTGCGTTCGGAGTGGACAATGACGGCTGATGATATTTTCTGAAATCACGATTTCTATCGATAAGCTTTTGGATTTCCACTTTTGGGGCTTTTTTCAAATCAAACTCAGCCGAAAGCAAAATGTAAGGTTTTTTCTGCAAAATAGAAGTTCTATACGCAAAATCTAAAACCTTTTTTTCGATAACAAAAACTTCTTTTTTAACTGTGTCGTAAACGCAAATACTTACCAAGAAATCGCTTACCGCTTGAGCATGCGCCGAGGCGTTCATGTAAATATTTCCACCGATTGAGCCCGGAAATCCAATCATAAATTCAAACCCTGTGAGCCCGTTTTCAGAAGCCGTTTGAGCAATGAGAGGACCCTTGACGCCCGCATCGGCGTAAATCTTTGTCCCTTTGATTTCTATTTTGTCCAACTTTAGGGTGCTTATTACATTGCCGCGAATTCCGTCGGACGAAATCAAAACGTTTGACCAATTCCCTAACACAATTGGATTATACAAGGTTTTGAGCAGGTAAACAAATTCCTGTTGAGTTTTAGGAAAATACAGTTTATCTACGCTTCCGCCAATCTTAAAAGACGTTAGATTTTTTATAGGGAAATTTTCTTTAACTTCAATGTTCATTATACTTTTGCTCCCTCGCGCTCTTGTTTTTTCAGTGTCAAAAGTTCTTTGCCCAAGGTTGTGATTGACCCAGCGCCTAGCCCGATGACCAAATCATCTGACGTCAAGGTTGGCAAAAGTTTTTTTGCAACTTCTTTAATGTTTCCTGATAAATATTCACAATTGATATCAAGTTTTTTCGATAATTCTTCGACGAATTTTTTTGAATTAATCCCTTCAATAGGGTCTTCAGATGCGGCGTAAACATCGGTCACGAAAACCTTGGACAAATTACCCTCAAACGCATTCAAGAAGTCGTCCCAAAGCCCTTGCAGGCGGCTGAATCTGTGTGGTTGGAAAACGGCGATAATGTTTTTGTCTTTCAGCGATTGGACAGCTGTCAAAGTTGCCTTGATTTCGGTCGGGTGGTGTGCGTAGTCGTCATAAACAGAAATTCCGTCAAATTTCGCAGTCAATTCAAAGCGTTTTCCCATCCCTGTAAAAGTTGCAAAATGAGGCTTTATCATCTCTAAATCGGCGTTTGCTTCATTTAGGCTTGCGAGAACCGCCAATGAATTATAAACATTGTGCAGTCCTAGTAATTTGATTTTTAAATTGATTAAAAAATCACCTTTATGGAAAATGTCAAAAGTTGTTTCTTCGCTTAGTTCAATGTTTTTGGCAAAATAATCCGCATTTTTGTCAATAAGCGAAAAAGTTATGAAGTTTGTATTTTCATTTGCTTCGATTAATTTTTTGTTGCCTTCGCAATCGATGTTGACAAGAACTTTTGCGCTGTTTGGTAACGCGCCCAAATATGTATTGAAGGTATTTAAGAGTGATACAAGTCCGTCTGTGTAAAAATCGACGTGATCTATTTCAAGATTGTTTATAACGCTGATTTCCGGCTGGTATTTTACTATGGTTCCGTCGCTTTCATCGAGTTCCGCGACGAAAAAATCCCCTTTTGCAGATTTTGCGTTTGTGCCTATTTCGGGGACGATGCCTCCGACAACGAACGCGGGTTCCAATCCGGCTTTTTCTAACACGTAGGTGGAAAGTCCGCTTGTGGTTGTTTTTCCGTGGGTGCCTGAATATCCGATGAAATATTCTTTTTTGTCTTCATTTAATCCTCTTGCAATTTTTGCCAAAAGGTCGGAACGGTGTAAAATTTCCAAATTAAGTTCGCGAGCTTTTTTCAGTTCGGGGTTGCTTTCCCTTATTGCAGTGCTGGAAACCACGATGCAATTTTCCGGCAAATTATCCGCATTGTGTCCGATAAAAATCTTAGCGCCAATTTTTTCGAGCGCGATTGTGTTTTTGCTTTCGCTGATGTCAGAACCCAAAACGGTAAAACCCTCTTCCAATAAGTATTTCGCCAGTCCGCTCATTCCGATTCCGCCAATTGCTATAAAATAGTATAATTCTTTCAACTTCCATTCCTTTTTGTCTTGATTGTTTGACATGATTTATTTTAGTACAAAAAAAGTTTTTGAGAAAGAATATTAGCGCTTAAACATTTATGAGTTCTTTATTTTTTAAACAAGGATTTTTCAAGTGGCACTTTAAATCTTCCATAATTTTACTGGCCAAGGTGTAAGCCATATTTACTGGTACCGCGTTGCCAACCATTTTGTATCCGTCAACTAGATTATCATATTTGAAGATAAAATCATCAGGAAATGTTTGAATTCTTGCGCATTCCCGAATAGAAAGCCTTCTGTATAAATGCTCTTTGCCCTTTACAAATTCACGTTTGTTTTGTTCAATAAAGGTCATTTTTGGAGCTTGAGGATGTATGGGCGCATGCCTACCCCCAGCTTGTATTGTATATGAAGGTTCATCCCATCCCCTAACTCTGTTTCTTGACATGTAGATAGTTGAAAATCCTCCAATCATATATTCATGGTTTGGAATTAAACATTTGTCGCCATTTGTATAATTTTTTTCTTTTGCGGGAAGTGCGTTATCTTTCAAGTCAACAATTATGTCTTTAAGGTTGAACTTTTGTTCAAAATGTTGAGGAAATTCAAAGTGCATACCCAAATCGCTTCGATATCCTACAAAGATAACCCTTTTTCTGTCCTGTGCAACTCCGTAATTTACAGCATTGATAAGTCTGAAACTAAGGTTATATCCTGAATCTTTAAATAATTTTTTTATATTTATTAATGCATCGCTATGTCTTTGGGCAAGCATTCCTTCTACATTTTCAGCTAGGAAAAAAAGTGGTTTTTTGTCCCTTAATATTCTGATGAACTCATAAAATAGGGTCCCACGAGAATCATTTATGCCTCTTAATGTACCGGCTTCGCTCCAGCTTTGGCAAGGTGGTCCGCCAACAATCCCAATGCAATCTGGAATCTCTATGGAGGGTATATTCCTGATATTTCTCGTGTCTAAATATGTTTTTGGAAAATTATATTTAAAAGTTTCCCAAATCGTTTTATCATATTCATTTGCCCATGTTACATCAAATCCAGCCATTTCAAAGCCCTTGTCCAATCCTCCAGCGCCTGAAAATAAACTAACAATTTCCGTTTTAGATTTTACCATAATAAAACTCCATTAATTTTGCATTAATTAACTCCGCAGGATTATTTGGATTTAGTATCTTGATATCAGAAATGAAAAAATCATTATTATTTTTTGTAAGACTGATTATTTCACTTTTATCTTCTTCGGTGAAAGAATTAAATTTTTCTTCCTTCATTATGCAATAGAATTTAAACTCAGAATTGATTTGCTTTGCAGGGAGATAGTTATAGACTTTTTGAGGGTGGGCAATGTGCCACATTCCGCGAATTCTCAAATTTGTAATTCCAAGAGGGTCAACCTTTTTGATTCCGCCAATTTCATTTGTTTTAACTAGCTCAATATTTGGTATTTCGTTTAAACCTTGGGCGATTGTATTTTTAATCTTTTTATAGATTTCTTTATCAGCGGCATAACAGTCCCCATAGACAAACCACAATGATTTTAAATTGTTGTCGTCAGTGTTGCCGACCACATAAACTATATCTTTCACATCCCAGTCTTCGCAAATTTTACAGGCTTCAACTATCATTGAGCTGTCTGAATATAATTTAGCTTTGGGGTATGAGCTGTTTAAAGCTAAAGAACCAGCATTGCCTTGATTTTTTTTTACTTCAATGGCATCTCCATTTTTTAAAATCATATCGGGGGGATTATTTTGGTTGCCCAGGTATGAAAAAGTTTCGCTATATTTTTGATTTTTGGTATATGTATCTTCAATATTTAGGGTATTTGCAAATAAATCTTTTATATATTCTTCTAATGCCCCGCCAACACTATTAGCTCTATTCCGCCCTGAATAATAATCCTTTATTTCTATAATGGGATTTTTCACAAGTGTATTTATTGCAATTAAGATATTTGAAATCATTTTATCCTCCATAGTCATTATAAAGTAAAGTAATCTCATCGTATTGTTAGTCTAAGATTTTGTTACAATCATCCAAATGGATATAGGAAATATATGGAATTGATGTACAATGTGATAGTACACAGAAAGAGACCACTGCACAATTTCATTTTTGCGGATGCGAGGGAGATTGCTTCGGTGGAAGATTTATTTAACAGGCAAAGCTCATTGTCTCGCAAAGACGTGAACATTGATCAGTGGTCTCAAAAATATCGAGGAAATATCATGGCAAGAATTTTAGTATCAATGCCTGACGACTTTTTGGATAAAGTCGACGGAATGGCAACAAACGAACAAAGAACAAGAAGCGAATTAATCAGAGAAGCGCTTAGAAGTTACATAAAACGTTCAAGAATAGCTAACCCGCAAAAAGCAATCGATAATGCGGGAATTTTGGAAGAACTGTTGGACTAGTTTTGAGTAAATGGAAAACAGGAAACAGGGCGCGGGAAGGAAAGAAGCTTAGAAGCTTGGTAATTAACACCCCCTCACCCATAACCCTATAACTCGTATTTAAAGCTGAATGGTAGGTCGGGCATACCTGCCCGACGGCATAGGTCAATTCCTTTTTTTATATTCCAAGTCGTAACCCAGAATCTCACAAATCAAACCTAGTTCACTACATCTGAGTGTGCCTTTTGACAATTTTTGGGATAGACTACTGGTTAACATTTTTTTGCCTGAACGTAAACTCATTTCTTGAGCAAGTTTAGTCAATGTCATATGCCTTTTTAGAATTAATATTTTTATATCTTCTTGTATGTCCATATTTACAATGTATTTTATTTGACAAATAAATGCAACTATGCTAAATCATTCCATTATATATGAAATAATTCAATTATGATGAAATAATTTAACATGAAAGGAGCACTTATGGATGATGAAAAACTTGAAAAATTAGATGATTTAACTTTAAGTATTAATTTGGATTTGAATATTTTAAATAGCGCATTGAAAGATGATTATGGCAATTTGGAGATGTGTTTGGTTAGTCAATTTGTCGAAAGGATTTATCAAAATTCGGACGAGGTTAGAAAATTGTTTTGATATAGCAAATTGATTATACTTTACGTCATCCTGGCTTGAGCTGTAGGCGAGCACCGAGCCGTACAGATCAGGATCAGGGTTTCCGTGGAACTTGTTTCAGGATCGCATAAGCGAACGACAATGCGA
>Ga0302288_1001505_pt1 | contig 15043 bp, 31 predicted proteins | sample III_Fen_N1_1_FD_194549 | JGI IMG/M metagenome (GOLD analysis project Ga0302288, IMG submission 194549) | Peat permafrost microbial communities from Stordalen Mire near Abisko, Sweden - III_Fen_N1_1 | ecosystem: Environmental > Terrestrial > Soil > Wetlands > Permafrost | place: Sweden: Abisko...
ATATCGTAAGTCTGGCCTTTATGAACCAACTCAGCTACCATCAAAGCTCTATCCTTTTTTGTTATCGTTATCATTTATTTTTAATTTTGTTTCTTTTTCTATTCTTTTACGTTCTTTCTTGCCAGCTCTATATGCATCATATAGAATTGATGGCCGTCTAACGTACTTTGGACAGGTTTTACCTTCGAGACCACGTTTAAATACTACTCCTTGAATCTGTAAATATGGCATACTTATTCAATTTTCCTTACAATTTTTCCACTTTCAAGTGGCTCTACTGCTTGATCAGTGGTTTGCGCAGTAGGATTAATTTTTGCAAGCGTTAATGTCGTGACGTAATGGTTATCTTGAAGCTTTTCTGCAAATACCTTAGCAGTACATTTTAAACGTACTTCTTTTAAATTAGACATCCATAAATTTATATACGGCTCCTGTTTTTCATCTACATATTGTCTAATGAGACATATTTTTTCTGCTGGTATAATTACAGGATCGCCATACCAGTCATTAACTATGATAAAATTCTGATTTAAACTACTCATTGTTTTTGGTCTAATTTATATTCTGTTATCTCTTTTACTTTAACTTGTAAACGGTTATCGACATATTTAGGTGTCAAATACACTGAATGTCTAAATCCGGTAAATGTATTCTGAATAATAGGTCGATTACAAAACCTGCATATTCCGCTACTATACCAACTATCTATTTCACCGCAACTCGTTATATCTTGAGTAGGATTAGTATAGCTATTTTTTGAATTATGAATGCAGTATTCATTATATTCTATAGAAATCTCTTTACCTGCATATTCTGATACGATAGTTGCCAGATCAGTATCTTCTAAGCCAAATACTCCTTTTGAATATACGGGTCCGGGTGTATGTATAATTCGGGGATTAGATGAAATCTTAACTTTGAAGCATTGATCCTTTGGAAATGTCTTATAAATAGTCTGTCCATATTTTTCTTTATAAACAGTATTGGTTTTAATTATTCCATCAGCTGAAGATATACATTGATGAAGGGTATACTTAAGATTTTCTTTTACGATAAACCAGTCATCATCATATAAATAACTCTGTTCAATGAAATAGAGTTGTTTATCACTCAATAATATCAACTTACTATCTACCCACATTTCTTTTCAATTCTTTATTTCGTAAGAACTCTTCATCCGAAATGAAATGTAACATGAAAGACTGAGGAATACGTAATGTAACCTCGGTTCTGGTCATACTTGGAGCTTTGAACTCCTGAATTGTAGAAGTTATACCCATCCAAATAACTGGAATAGATAAAACAATTTGTACGATCAAAATAATCGAGGTTCGACGTGTTGAACGATAATCTAAGAAGTCGCTGTTCTTTCTCATTTATTTTTTATTTGTTGGTTCTAGCCAAGTTCCATCTCTAAATATTAGATCAAGAAAACCCGGTATATAAGTTGATTCTACTAAATTCAATAGCTTTAAAGTTTTGACTGTATCATGTTTCATCATCTTCTTAACTTCTTCTCTTATACGTTCATTACTTACAGTTTTTCCAAGTTTTTCGAGGATAGCAGGTTGCTTCATAGCTTCCCAAATATCTACATGGATATCGAAGTTTTTTGTGATAGAAAAACGCATAGCTCGCAAGATACGTAATGGATCGTCCATCATAGTAATCTTTGGATCGATAGGAGTAATCAAAATACGATTACTTAATGCAAGCTTGCCGTTGAATAAGTCGATGATTTTGCCGTCTTCATCTTCTGCCATTGCATTGACAGTAAAATCTCTTCGTTCTAAGTCATCAGCTAAAGTACCCAGTGCTAAGATAGGAGTTCTTGTATCAGGTATGTAACCAAGCTCTTTTCGTGCTAATACAAAATCAGCAACTAATCCGTCATAAATATGACCGTGTGGAAATTTGGCGCGAATAGTAAACATTTCTGGAGTAGAAAGAAAGATACTATATTTGCGTTCTTTCATCCATTCGTACATGACATTGAAACCTTCAGTGACAGTTAATTCGCTGCATAAGCCAGGAACTATACGTTCTTGTTCATCTAGTACAAAAGTGAAATCGACATCTTTGTTTTCGATACCTAATAGAGCATCTCGTACTACTCCTCCTACTTTATAAATTTTTGGCATATTGTATGTTTAATTCGTATCTTTTTATTGAGGTAGTAATTGATGGAATAACTTGACCGTTAGTTATAAGGCTTAGTCTATCAATAAGTTCTCTATCATTATAATGTTCAGCATTTCGTACAAACGTAGAAAAATTCTGATTAAAACGCAATCTATAAGGTACTTTACTTCCCCCTCGATAATATTTTACATTATGAAATTTTATAAGCTGCATTAATCAATAGCTTGTGCTGTAAACGATAGTGAAGCTGGTCTTACATCTTCGAATCCAAGCTGTTTGAGTTGATAAACAATGGCATCTTCCATTATGTCATCCTCTTCGATTTTTATGCATACTGCATAATTCGGTTTCTCAGCATAGTCACCGTCTGGAAAATAAACAAACTTGCAGTTTATCAGAAATCTATACAGAACTGGATCTTTTACTTCTTCGACTTCAGTGAAAGAATCGATTGTGACAAGATGATGAATTTCATACTTATCGATGAGAACAATAGAATCGAATTCTTCAGCATCTTTGTAATAAGTACCTTTGATAGGTCTATTTGTTCTGAATTCTTTTCCGGCGTATAATTTACCTACTTCTAACATATATTTGATTTTATAGATAAATATAACATATTTTGATGCGAAGAGTAAACCTCGGAAATAAAAAAATGCCTGAATTAAAAAATTCAGGCATTTTACATTTTCTTGGCAATATATTTTTATTTCTTTTTCTTGTCGTAGAGCTTTACGCCTTTGTCCATAATCGAAGTCCAGATTAATGTACGTTCAGATTTCGACAATGTAGTCATCGACATAGCATTTTTCAATGAAATTTTACGACCGACAGCGTAGCTGTATTGATCACCATGTACACATTTTGATTGCGATGTAACTTCGCTATCATTGACTTTAAGAATACAGTTTGTCTTCTTGTCATCGAGTTTATGTTTCCATAAAACTGCAATATTATCAGTAATTTGCATATTAATTATTATTTAGTTGTAGAATCATCGGGTTCATAATAAATTGGAGCAGGGGTAGAAATTTCTGGAATCTCAAAATAGCCTATAACAGAACCCGTTAATGTTACAAATGCTAAAGAGTAATATGAACCCCTTTTTGTTTCGCCTGAATAAAAAGCTGTAATACCTTTGTAGATGCACTGTATTTCTCCTAGTGTGGCAAGTAATAAAATAAATGCAAAAACTGGTAAAAATTTAGAACGTATCTTTATCATAGCTTTAAGAAAAAATAACCGTATTATACCCTATCATCTCTTCGTTAATTTACTAGAGTTTGTAGATAGTCCTAGTACGTTGCAAATCTCGGTCCATATTTTGGTCGATTATGTATTTCTACATCAACGCTTCTTTATTACTAAAGCTTTAAACTAGGGTCGACTGGTACAATATTTCCGACCGATTGGATGGTTAAAGATTATTACTTGTTAAGTCCTTTGCTGTATTTTTCACCCATCTTCACGATATTGAAACATTCAGTATTCGTGATTTGATTTAACTTGGCAGTTTTATCGATGTTACTACCGTCTGCTACATACGCATTATACAATGCAATTGCGTGATCTTTGAAAATTGTGTTCATTTGATTATTTTTTTAAATTGTTTTTATAATCTAATATAACATAATGAACACGCATAGAAAATTACGCTTTGATAATTTTGTGTTTTTCTAGGTCAATTTGGCCTATCTTCGTAACATCTTGAATGTACCAGTTTAGAATTCTATGACTGTTAGTAGCTTCTTCACAGTCATTCTCATCTATGAAAATTTCATATACTGTATCATGAACAAGAATATATTGAGAATAAGAATCGAGGTTATCCCATGAGTCAAACTCGAACATATCTCTTATGTAATCTTCAAGAAATGCCGTCAATGAATGTTCTATAGTCTCACCGGACACTTCTTCAAATTCGTCCATGAATGTATCAGAATAGTCGAATACTTTTATCTTCCTAGCTTTCTTAGGTGCAGATTTAAGGATTGCCATGAAATCGATAACGGCTTTGTCTGTAGATTTCCCTTCAGGTAAAGTTCTACCATATTCAATAGCATCGAATATGATTTGATTTGTTAGTGTCATAAAATTATATCGTAATCAAATTGTGAATACTTATCTAAAATATCTATATTAGTGTTAACAGGAACTGGAGCAGTTAAGCCCGTGTTTTCTTTTTCTACAAATGACGCAAAATTCATACTATTTACGATAAGTCGTTTATCTGGCATCATGTATTTGCAATACTCAGTTTGCCAATTCTTACGGACAACTTGTCCCAAAGTCGATGTATCTAATACTAGATGATCTGGTGTAGAATCTGCTATGAACCAAACATTTTTCTTTCCATTTTTCTTACGCCAATAATTGATAGTATCATACTGTCCCTTACCGGTATAGAAATCACGTCCTTCTATTTTTGGAGGCAATACAAATAACATGTCGCATTCATACATCGGTTCAGGAGAATATTCTCCACCTACATACTCTACTAATTCACATCCAAACTTATTCTTTATGATGGATCTAGTACGTAGCAACTGATCATAATCACAGTTATTGCTTTTAGATAAATAAATTTTCATTTTTACACTAATTTTGAAAAATCTTTTAGCTCATTTCTAACTTTCATCAGGATTTTACCAAGCATATTTTTACCTACACCTTCGCATACTCCCCAATATTTATCTCCCCACCAATTACCTTCAATAAGCATTGCATCACCGGTAGCAATTAATTTCTTTGTAAGTTCGGCACTTTGTGAAAATTTAGCCATTACGACTTCTTCCATAATGCTATCTTTAACTAAATCCCAATCGGAACGTAGATTTACAGATCTGCCAAGTTTTTTACTCTCGCTTGGATTAAGCGATACGAATGATTCTCTAGCAACTGAATCATTCGTTTTCATAGAATGAAATGCGCCTTCTGAGTTGGCATACGTTCTTCCGTCATAAGTAACTGGTGATTCCCAGAAGTTACTGAGGAATGCGTATTCCCCTTTGAAAAAGTCAATAGTTTTCATCGTTTGTATATTTTGAACATTTTTTAGTTTCTTTTGTTATAAGCTGAATATTTGTCGTTATTCCGCTAGGCTTTGTAAATGGTCTTGATCGTAAATCTACCCATCCTTCTGCTATTTCATACGCAGATTCTACAATTTCATGTGAACAGTCATACTTAACGTATGAACAGCAACCTACATAGCCATTATTTTGTAAAGCTATCGACCATGTTTTACGTGAATTTTTACATGTGTAACAGATGCTAGGATATTTAGCTGATACAGTTTCCTCATCTAATTCAGGATCGTTTTCGCTAGCTTGTGCCAACTCTTTATCGTCTACTTTGTCTTCATCTTCTGTAACATCACAGTTTTTATTGTCAATGCATGATTCTTCCTCGTAATTTTCCAATTCTAAATCATGCATGAGAATTTTATCGACATAATCTTCATACAAGAGCATGTTGCATTTTAAATATTGCGCTGCTACAGCCGAATTATGTTTTTTCAGTTCATCAAATGATAGTCCTAATGTATTTTTGCTACAATCTGTATCAATTGAATATTCTAATCCTTTTGACCAGTTTACTAAAAAATATACATTATTGTTCTCGCCGAATTTATCAGCCTGCATAGCTATAAATGCATCAGTTACACTTTTTATGTAACTTTCATATTTTAATCTGGTATCCGTGTTCATATCAGTTAAGTTGAAAAAGCCACTCTGCGTAATTACCCCAATGAAATCTATCTTTCGGACAATCTTTTTGAAATTGATCTAAGTCACATTTAGCAATTAAATTTAATGCATCCTCTAATGCATTTTCATAAGTAGTGAAACTTCCAGATTCTTTACAATCACCTCTAAAGTCTGACCATCCTAAATCAGTGCCACTATCTACTTTCATTATTTGCCAAAGAAACCCTGAAGCATTGGTGTAAATGCTTATTAAAATATTCTTTTCTAACATTTGGGTTTTATGCCGTTTTGTCAATTCAATTAGTCTTTCCATGAAAAATCTATTTACAGATCTTGTCTGCACAATATGTAGCAGCAAAACCGTCAGGTTTAAAACGAGGTTTATATCCCATTGATTCAATATATCCTAAAGATGCACGTAATACTGCATTGGATTTATATTTCGGATCAGGATTAAAGTCAATATCGATAAACTCAGGTTTTTGAATTCCAGAATTTCTCAAGTACTCAGAAATTTCAATTGAGATTTCTACTTCTTTCCACAATCTTGAAAATGAATCATATACACGTTTTGTCAATTCCTTTGAATAAAGAACGTGAGCACCGTGATTTCCGTAATGTAGAACAATTACTACTGCATATAATGTAGAAGCTCCTCTGCTCTGCGAATCTGTACCTACGTAGATTTTTATATCTTCGTGGTCAATAAATTGCTGTTGCAAGTATGGTATTAAGTCGACTTCTTTTTTTGTAGTCAAACTTTTAAATTTTCTTTCCATAATGAATTATTATCTTGATGCACTAGGCCTGGGAATCCTTCCCTTTTCTACTTCAGGTCTATTACTTATTCTACTTTTTTTGACATGCCTAATTTGATCATTACAATTTTTCCATCTCATGGATATGAGTAAATTGTTGATATAGTCACGATCTGGAGATTCTTGCATGTCGGATTTGTCAAATGCTTCATTTACTTGTTTCATCAAGTCTTCAGCTTCATTAACTAAATCTTCATATTCATATTCTCCTTTTCTGATAGCTAACAATTTATCTCTATTTGTGCGTCTTACATTTATTCCTTTGCCTTGCGCAATCTCTAATGACATTTCAAGCAAACGTAAAGTATGTGCTAAATTTTTACCGTCATATCCTTTTCCGTGCAACATGTTATCATTGAAACGGTGAACATTCCTTTTGGCAACCCATTCCCAGTATTCTTTATATTCTTTGCAGTATACAGAATAACCTTCCATGTTAAATTGCATTAAGAAATCTGGTTTTATACCACTTGGAATATTACTAAGACTTACATCCATCGCAGTTTCTTCGTCTGAAACAATACCTCTATAGTAATCAGATATGAGAATGCCTTGTTCTCTAGCAAGAAATTGATTACGATTATAGTATACACCGTATGTGTTTTTCATATGAGGTAGTGCAACTAATCCACAACAATCTTGTACCATGTCGTTCATTCGTAAGTACTCTTTAACGTTAATAGAGCCTTGCTTCCATTGAACGAAACAGAATTCTAAAATGCTTTTGCGTTTTTCATCGAACTGTTTAACAATCTTTTTGTTCAATCCTCTAGCTTTCTTTATTTGTTGAGTAGCATACCCACCAAATGAATTTTTACAGAGCTTAGAGATAAATTTATCTCTATTTTCGAGGATCATATCGAATATTGGTGCTTTATAAATTACACAATCTTCAGGTGTATTCAAAAGCTCTATGATATTAGGATTGTTAGTGTATATTAATTCCAAAAATTTTCCTAATTCGTAGAATGTGATATCGTTCATTTCATCAGATACTTGATCGTCATATTCTAATCCAAGAATTTTATCGATAGGTTGCATGAATACACCACGTATGTCTGTATCAGAAGTTTCTGTTGCAGTACCATATGCGTGTGAACCAGCGATAACTTCATAAATTATCAGTCCATTATCTCGTAAATCTTGTAAAGTTAATTTCTTCATTTGAAGTTCTTTATTGTATTAAATTCTGAAATAAAATCTTGATAATTAATTTCAGTATATTGATGTTCATTGAAATATTGTATGTCATTGCTAAATGACATTTGCATATCTGCTACAAAAATAAACGGTCCTAAAACTGGCTTTATTCTTCGTGTATCTACATGGGTATGCAATATTGAAGTATCAGCAAAAGAACTCCAATTGAAGCCATGCTCTAACATGATAGCTTGAAATAATCTTCCTTCGCCAGTGTTAGCTAGTCGTATTCTAAAGGTTGTAGTTTTATCGAGTTGCATCTTATGCTATTATTGATTATTTTAAAATATAACAAAATAAGTACATATAGAAAAGGAGGCATTTTACGTAAAATGCCTCCTTTTTTCTTCAAATTAAGTGTGTCTTATTCCACTTTTTTCTTCCGTGGAGCAGCTTTCTTAACTGTTGTTTCTGATGTAGCTACAGTTTTGGCACGTGGTTTGCGAACTTTTGCAGGCAAAACTTCTGATTCTACAGGGGCTGAACCAGTTACTGTACCATTTGATTCATCTACAGCTTTTTCTTCTTGTTCGATTGGTTCAGAGGTAAAACCGGGATCTGATACATTATTAAGTTTTAAGTTTGCGAAAGGTTTCCCTTGGTCAGGGGATAGAGAACGTTCAAACTTTGCAATAGTATCATCTACTGCGGTTACTGATGTTTCAACTGGTGCGGCAGTTTCTTCTTGAACTACAGCAGGAGCTTCTACTACTACATCTACAGGCGTTTCTGCTACAGACGGATCAGATTTCTTCGAAAGAACTAGAACGACTATAATAATCGCTACAGCTACTAATAAAAATGTTGTCATTGTGTTATTTAATTAATTGTGGTTTATCTTTACTTTTGATTGAAAATTCTTTGTTTATATGTCCACATTTTGAACATTTAAAAGATGGCATAGGTACTACAGTATCTTGTTGTGATCCGGTAACCAGTTTAGATATTCTATATAAATAGACGATATTTTCAAAGGTTCCATTTGAACATTCTTCACATAATATAGCAGTTCCATGTTCAGCAAGATTAATTCTTGATTGATCCATATTTTATTTTTATTTTTATAGATCAATCAAGAAAAAGTTTTATTTCATCGTTATCCTAAAAGCAGGAGTATAGAAAGTACCGGCTTCAGTAATTATATATGCACTGACATCGTAAGTTTTTCCGCTTTCTAATTCTACGTATTGAAAATATTGTGCGGCATCACCTAAATATGCAGTGTCATATGCAACATCATTTGGTTCGTCACCACCTACTTCAAGATATCGTACACCTTTTTCAATGTAAGGAAGAGTGTCCCAATCAGATTGAAAAATAAAGAGTTGTAATCTTCCCCAACCAACATCGGTTGTACGAATAATTCGTAGTTCACCTATACCGTCTTCGGCAGTCATGTTAGTGTTTGTACTTGCAGACATTGAAGTCGTTGCGAACGCAGTCGATACCACAAATAGCGATATCAGAATAAATAAAAGTTTTTTCATTTTCATTTTCATTTGTTTTTAATTGTTATTTACTAATTCTGTTGTTTCTGTTACGATTAATTCATACTCAGGTTCTTCTATTTTGGTAACGAAAAATAGATTGCCTTCTTTCCTGAATGCCGTTTCGACACCAAGTTTTTCTTTCATTTCATTCACATCGGAAACATTTGCTTCAGGCAATATCCTGAATACTTCAAACATATCTTCTCCTACATATATGAAAGTACGTTTGAATAATTCTTTAGCTGTATACATATTTGCTTATTAATTTTATTGCAGATACTATAGCTTGTTCTAATGCATCTTCATATGAGACATAGTCATGTTTATCATATACGATTTTTCCTCGTAAGTCGATATATTCATTTCCAATATTGCATAATGCAAATGTCCAATTATCTGTGATTGTTGGATTAACAATGATGTGAATCTTATGGCTTTTTCTGAACCATTTTTTTGCAATAGAAAGTGTCGGGGCTGGAATGTAATTCGCTACAGTGTAAATTTCTTCTGGTGTAGTAGACCAAGATGGATTTGTGTCATTTAGTACGCAAAAATATCCTAAATCACCTTTAGCTATAGGGAATTTTACATCTTTCAGCATCTGAGCTGTACCAAAAGATACACGATCATCTTCTAAAATTTTTCCCAATTCTTCAAAACTGTATTTTTCTTTCGAAATAGTATGTAAATCTTCGGGACTTATTTTGTTAAAGAAGGTATCAATATGCATTCTTAATGTTTTTGTAAGTTTCATGTAATCTAATATAACAAAAGATGATACGACTAGATAATTTCTTTTAATGATTCAGCAGTCTTCAAGTATTCTTTTATGAACTGTGCCAATTTGTAGTCATATAGAGAAATATGATATAATAACCATTTTCTCGATATATTTACAAGTTCTTCACTTGTTTTATCACATTTCATTGATTCTAAACTATTAAGAAAGTCCGAATGCAAACATATATGAGATTTGAAATCTGGATAATCTAGCAATAACATTATCTGCTCTTCGTGAGCAAAATGAATGCGTGAATAGTCTTTTAATGCCGCTACAGCATTAGTTACATCTATTTCTTCATTTTCTATTTGTTCGAAAATCTCGAAAAATCGTTGGTGATCATTATCTAAAATGTCAATCTCAAGCTTTAAAAAGTCTATCATGGCACGTATTGTATTTCAGGCCTCATCGTAGCAGAGGATTTCGGTAAAAATATTTTCGTTGCAGTACTAGTTTCTGAACCAGAAAAACTAACCGCCTCAGTTACAGATTTTTCATTAAAGCATACATAATCACCAGTAGGAACTCTTTTCTCGCCGACTCCGACTTCATAGAATACTAACATGATTTTGCCATTTAGTGACTTAATGATATACTGTCTACATAGTTCATCATATATTGCACATAATGAAGTATTATCGGGATTCAATAAAAAGTTGTCAACTATTTTAATGAATTTATCGTTCATGTTATTCTGCATATAGAACTCGTATTGATACTTAATGAGCTCATAAGCAGAAGCAGGAGATTGTTTAGTCATATTTATGAAAATGGGAGACCAAACTGTACTAAACTTCTTACCAAATGAAAAAGTTTCATAGTTGAATTTACAACCTGACTGTTCAAATATAGAAGAGATTGTTTCAATATAAGTTATCTTCGATCCTAGAGATTCACCTACAGCTGCATTAGTAGATTTTATCTCATACTCATTTTCATCTATGTTAACGTCTGAACTTTTATACGCATTTTTTACGAATAAGTCTAAGAGATATTCACCTTTACCGCTAGGGTTTTTGCCTATTTGAGTATTCAAACTGTATATAGCTATTAACAATTCATCGATAGCTTTACTTTCAAACTGAAAATGTATCTTTATCTCATTAAAGATATTTCCCTTTTTTACACCTTCTTCGTATGTAAAAATGAAACTTTTGTTTAGAATTGCATCAAGAATGATATCGAAATTGACAGGATCTTGAAACTGAAATTTTACTAACTTTCCTCTAAACTGATCCCATAAAATTTTGAATCCAGAGATTGGCTTTTCGATAGCAAAATAAGGCAAAATCTTCTTCTGTATCTCATCGTATAAGATTGGATCGTAAAGAAGTTCTCTCATTATTTTTTCCGTTTTCTTTTCATCAGATAAAAATGCATTAGCAATTCTGACTAAAAATGGTGCATGATGCAAACTGCCATTCTTTGAATCGAAAAAATCTATAGAAGCTTTAAGTAGTTTAATATCTTCCATTTAAGCTCCGTTTTTTTAGGAGCTCTATACATTTAAGCATTTTTATTGTGTATTTTTTTCAAATTAGATTCTATTTCAAGAATCTTATCTACTGGTACATTATCTGCATAAAAGCAGAAGTAGTTCCATTTAGATTTTATTTGGGAATATTTAAAGCCTGGTATCTTAACAAGTTCTAAAAATTCTGAGTCGAGAAAATCGATCGCTTCTTCGTTTAAAAGAGCACATCCATAATGTCGTTCCTCTAAATAATATGCATATTTTGTATTAAATTCTGTCGAGGTCATAAAATATTGATAAAGTCACTAATATCTGGTAAATTTTTCTCATTTGGTAGAATTGAAATGTCGGGTTCACCATCATTGTCAAATTGAACGTAATATATGTCTGGTAAGATTTCCATTATTTCTACGCATTTAGGGCAATAGATGTTGTACATATTCAGTTGAGCAAGTTCTCTTATAGTCTGTACTGAACGTTCAGTTTCGAAACTGCAGCAAGGACACTGATATTTTCTATATTCGGTTATCATGTTCTATGCTCATCTAAAAATTGAATCTTAGCTTCAGCTTCAGATTCTTCGATATACAAGATTTCCACGGTTAATGCTTCAATCTTACGTTGTAGTAGAACTAAATCGTGTTCTAATTTACGTTTCTGTATTTCTAATTCTCTCAACTGAGCTGCTTTTTCGTCTTCATAAGCATATATGCTCATTCCTGTACTTTTCATCTTATTATTTTTATACGTTTTTGAAATTCTGGTGGAAAATTATTTCTGCTATTTCTGAATAAATCAGAGAGGCATCCGTCTAAGAAGTACGTTATTGCCCAATCATCTTTTGATCGTATACTTCTACCTACTCCTTGAAGTATTGCATTACATGTTTTCCAGTTGTACCATTCTGGCATATATTTAAGCTTTGCACTTACAAACTTATCTCCTAATGATGGATATGGTACTTTTAAGAAAATTTGGAATCGTGATTTCTCATTCATTAAGTCTAAGCCTTCTAATATTGAAGGCCCCATTAATACAGCATTCGGTATGTCATTGAATCGTTTTAATGCGTCATCCTTTTCTTTTGAATTACTATAGAGAATAATTCTCTGTTGTTCTTGAAAGTCTAATGCATTAAATAATTTTGACGATATTTCATATGAACCACTATGAATTATACCACTGTCGGTTTCATGAGATCGTAGAAGTTCTTTGACTTTATCCTTCATCCAATCAAAGTTAGCTTCACGTTTAGCCATACTCATACGTTTGTCGGGATAGAAAAAGATAGGAGAATTATTGAAATCAAACTTCGATTCCATTCTCATGTATTTAACTTTACTTGCTCCTATAGTCTTCATGAAATCTTTAGGATCGCCCATAGTAGCAGTCATTAAAAGCTTGAACTTAGCTTGTTCATGAAAGTGTCTATTCATCATGTAAGATTCTTCTAGACAATTAAAAACTGCTCCTCCTTCTTGAGGATTCTTAACAATAAAATCTACCCCAACCTGAGAGATAATGTGATTATAGTCTTCAAATTTACAGTGTGAATCTGATATGAAATCCGCTTGGGCAAAGGCAGCTCGCCAATCTCTTGGTATAGCTTTAGTAGATGGAAATCTAGAAGCAGCTTCTTTTTTCATAGGTTCTGCTGCTCTTGCATAATCACGTAAAAACAGTTCTATGTCTTTTAGTACAATAAATAGCTTTCCATTATCTTCCTCTTCTAATAAAGCTTGAATTATACGTTTTACTCTTGATGGCTGCCTAGAAGGTGCTGGAAATCCAGTCTTCTTTAGAAAAGCATAAAAATCTTCAGCTTTCTGTACAAAATCTACGTTAATTTTTGGACTAAAGTGATTTTGTACAATCTCAGAAACTTTATGTGCTTCATCACATATCGTAAAATCTCTTATTGGGAAAGGTACACTTTTATTCTGTTCTTGCATTTTACCATCTACATAATTACGTTGCAATATCCAATACGGATATGTCATTAACGTTGTATATGATTTTATTGCCTTTTTTCTATTTACTAAATATCCGCATTCGTTAAAACATGGTAGTTCCTCAGCATCCTCATAAGATACACCCTGTAATTTACAGTCACCTAATGAAAATTTTTCGCCATTTACTGCACAAGTATAATTATCTATACCCTTGATATAGCCAAATCTATCAATTCGTTCAATATCTTTTAAGTATTGATCGAATAGTGATAGATCTGATGCTAGAATATAACCTTTCATGTTATACTCATTTAATAAACTAGAAAAGAGAATTGCTATTACTGACTTACCAGAACCTGTAGGTGCATCTAATAAGTAAAGATTTTTTTCTCCTTTGAAAAAAGTATCTAGTATGTCTACTAGAACTTCAAATTGTCCATCTCGAAATTCAAAATTATCGCCGAGAAGTTTCTTTGCATGTCGTATTATAGTATTATGGTCTATCATATTAATTATATGAAGACCTATACAAAGTTCTAATTATTTTTTGTCCCAATCTTCATCCCACTCTTCTTCATCAGCTTCTTCTCCAGGTGCAAGTAATGAGTTGATAAATGCAGCTGAACAGCTTTTATGTGTAGGATATGAGTTAAATTCTGGGTAAAAATGATGTACATCGTGAGGAGTGCCCATTGATATGCTTTTTCCACAATGTTCACAAGTTTTTGTACTTCTCCCTGACTTTACGGGACGATTTTCGTAATAATTTTCAGCTTCAAGATATTCATGCTTGACTCTTCCTTCTGTATTTTCCATTAGAATCCAAATTTAGTTGATATTTTTCGTTTACGTAAAAGCTTTAGTTCATTCTCATCAGATAGCGTGCTCAATAAAGATTCACGTGTTATAGGATATACAAGTTTTCTTATATTCTTAACTATTAATGATTTCTGTAAAGCTAAAGCTAAACTCTCATATTTTGTGGGCAACGCCGGTAATTGTATAGTTTCCCAGTTGCCAGATTTAGCAGTAATGTTCTTAGTTTCAATATCTATTTCTAACCCATAATCTTCATTTGACGATAAAATCGATATAGCACATGTATTATCTACGTTGCCGTAAAAAATCATTTTATCAAAAGTTTGTAGAATATCTATTGCACACGCAGTCAGACGTGAAATGAATATATCATCACAATCAATGAAACTTTCATCCCATAATACACTATGCGCAATATTATGGGATGAAGGCGTTTTATTCACATCTCTGTAAATGACAATACGTTGCATGTTTTTAGAGAATCCTAGAACCATGAAGGAAACAAGATCTGTAAAATTTGTTTAACTTTATATCTGAATGGATGTTTCACCTTTTCATTGTAGATATTGTTTATGCGAGAATAATGATTGAATGCCCAATCGTAATTATGCAGACATTTGACATTTATCCATCTTAAATCTTCAACTTCATTTTCTT
>Ga0302288_1001510_pt1 | contig 15021 bp, 16 predicted proteins | sample III_Fen_N1_1_FD_194549 | JGI IMG/M metagenome (GOLD analysis project Ga0302288, IMG submission 194549) | Peat permafrost microbial communities from Stordalen Mire near Abisko, Sweden - III_Fen_N1_1 | ecosystem: Environmental > Terrestrial > Soil > Wetlands > Permafrost | place: Sweden: Abisko...
AAATAAATGGCCACTTGGTTTATTTTACTCATAGTAATTATTTATTATTTGGTATAAATTGTGACTGATTAAATGTATTGTTAGTAATTTCTAGTTCAAACTTTCAACTTGGGCAAAAGTTATTCTATTTTATCCTGACGAATTAGGGAAACTTCGCTAAACAGTAGATTATTTAGTTCTAAATTTTTTGATTCTGAATTTCAATTCTTCTTTTTTCATTTGTAATGCTATCATTCTTCTTCTTTTTTATAAGTAGCATACTATCTTTTTGGGCTTTGATCTTTTGTCGATCTTGTTTAAGCAGGTCTTGATGTTTTAATTCTTGATTGTGCATAGAATCTAGCTCTGTATTGATATATTTTACAATTGAAGGGCAGAACAAAACAGACACAAAGGCAGAGGACTTAAAAAGGTTCATAAACAAAGAGTTATAAAAACGGAATGATACACGCCACTGGTAAAACACTGGTAAACGACTGGACAAAAATAGTAATAAATACCCAATAATAAAGCACTTATACGGATACCAACTGGCGACAGAACGGTAAATGTATAAGTGCTTTTTTTGCGTGATACATGATAACGCTTTGTTATCATCAATATATGCACTTTTGAATAAAATAATTGATAACAAAAGTGCGTGTATTGAACTGCTGAAACTTTAAACTTTCGTCAGTCTTTTAAAGTGCATTTAATGCCTTTTTAGGAAGTAAGTTTCCGTATATGTTCAAGCGTTCAAACTCACCTAAGATTTGCGCAGGATTGTCTCCAATAAGGTCACGTAAGTACATCTCAAACTCGTACACTTGCGTATGGTAATTGATAACAGGAACGTCGACAATGTCCTCACTAATGAACTTCAATTCTTTGCTATTACCAAGCTTGCAACCTTCGAGTAGTTCCTGTATAGTCATGTTGTACAAAAAGCGTTTAAAGCCCTCCTGTTGTTGTTCTGAAATATTGGAAGCATCAGGCATATCATCGGTAAGAATGTGCAATGTCATCGTGATAAGGCGCGGTTGGCTCTTGCCTTGGCCTTGCATCTTATAGTCTACAAATAAAGCCGGCAATGAAAAGTACTCATACAGTTCCGGTTCTAGTGGTTGGGAACGGTACACATCAATAAAGAAACTACCTTCCAAACCTATTTCAGTGAACTTTTCATCATTCGCAGCAAAGCGTTCGTACAGTTTTAATAATGGTTGTAACATAGGTTATTGTTTTAATGCCTTAGCAAAGCGTGAGGCTATGAGTAAATAAATACGGCGTTGTAATGTGTAGCTGTCACCAATGAAACGACGTGCCGGTATTGTAATTTTCATCTTCCGGGAGTGGCTTCTTACGGCATGAGCTTTTACTGTCTCCTTACGTCCTTTTCGTTGACGTGAATAAGTCTTTTTGTTGAATGATTTGACGGTAACATCTTGTTTTATTGTTCCACCATCGTTTTGAATTTGTGCATAAGGAACATCAGTACCAATTAAAACACTGTTTTCATCTGCATGAATCTTACGAATACTACGCTTTAAGCGGCCTTTGTTGACAAGTAACGTTTGGCTTTTCTTAGCTCCACCTTTCCGACGCTGAGCGCGTGGGTTCCATTTCTCTTTTGATTTGTCAAGCCATGCCTGTTCCCGGAAACGCTCCTTACTGAAATTGACAGCTAGTGCTGCAACTTCATTAGGAACTTTCCGGTAAGCATTGCTTAGCGCATCCAGTTTGCGTGCAAAATCTGATATGTCTACTTTACTCATATAAACTGTTGTTATGTTGCCATTTCAGCACTACGAACTACACGCAAAAACATTTCAGTCATCCAACGTTCTAACTCATCCTTACCCATGCTGTTGATTGATTGATGTGTTGGGGTAAATCCTTTCACAAAGCTGTCGATATTGATAGTAATGTTCTTTGTTTGGCTACCTTGTCCAATACTTTTAGCATCAGCAGAACCGTTATTTGAAGCTACAGGCACACCTGCTTTAGTGGTAGGTGTAGTTGTGGCAGCTTCTTCAGCTTTCTTTTTCTTTGATTCGGCTAGTGATTGATTATACTTATTACTAAATGCGCCTTTCAGTTTTGTAGAGCTTTCCAACGCATTTTTAGCGGCACTAATACCCGAAATATCCATTACACCTTGCTTTGCAGCATTCCAAGCTCCTGAAAAGTCACGATTGAATAGTAACTTTATTGCATTAGCAATACTTCCAAGTCCTGAAAGTAACCCCGTAATACGATCAATTATATAATCTTTTAGAATAGTTCCAAATCCTTTTACAACTTCCCAAGTACCCTGTACGACTGCTCTGAAACCATCCATTCTATTGTAAGCGACTACTAATCCTCCTATTAGCGTACCAATTACAAGTACTATTGCTCCTAGTGGATTTGCACTAGCTACAACATTGAAAGCCCATTGTGCGGCAGTTGCTATGCCTGTTTTTACAGCTAATATTCCCTGAATACCAGCCCCAATAAGCATACGTGCATTCAATATTGACCATGCAACTGCTAAACCACCAAGAACACCTCCAACATACTGCAAATGACTTGCTAAAAATAATACTCCACTTCCAATTGCTGTAAGGGTTGGTAAGAATGCTTCACCAATTTTAATGGCTTCTACTTTCAACAAATTTAGTGTTATCAACCAATTGTCGAGTGGTGTTTTAGCATCTGCATACGCCTTATTTGCTGCACCTTGTGAATTTACAACAGCATCAATATTTGTTTTCAATGCCGGAATATCTTGCATTAAAGTAGAGAACCCAAGAACCGCCTCCTGGTCAAGTCCTAGTTTTCCAAATTTGAGCATACGCTGTTTATCAGAAAGCCCTGACATTTGTTTGTTCAGGTCTGTAATGATATTCAATAATGGACGTGCTTTTCCTTTGTCATCAAATACATTGACACCAATACCTTTCAAGTCTTTTACACGATCTTTATTTGACAAAGCGCGCATAACTCCCTGTAATGCTGTAGTTGATTGTTCGGCACTCAGTTTTGTAGTAAGAGATGCAAATGCTCCAGCTGTTTCATCAAGCGCAAATCCAACGTTACGTGCTAGCGGTATAACCTTTGGCAGATATTGAGCAATGTCTTGAAATTCGGCTTTACCCTTATTAAGGGTTGCAAACATAATATCATATACCTTTGTAGCATCTTCGCCAGATGATAACATAACGGATGTAGCAGCTTTGGCAACCGTTTTAATGTCCGTAAAACCCGCTTTTGCTGCACGCAATGTAGGTTCAAGCATTGCCAAAGAATCATTAGCACTTAAGCCAGCTGATATGATTTGATTGAATGCTTCGGGAACTTGCTCCAATGGAGCTACATTTCGCCCTCCTATGTCGAGTATTTTATCTGAGAGTTTGCCCAATTCGACCTGTGAAAGCCCCGCTGTGACATTTATTTTAGCCATTTGAGTGTGCCAATCATTGGCCATCATTGTGGTTTTATAAATTCCCGCGCCAAAAGCCAGTACGGCAGCCGTCAGCAGTACATAAGGATTTGCAAGCATGGATAACGCACCGCTTACACCTGGTATTCTTTCTTCAATAGCATCAAAAGCTTTGATGTTATTCATTTTGAAAGCATCCAACTTATCTTGTATTGAACCGGTTGCTTTCTCAACTTGCTTTTTTGCACCGTCAAGGCCAGCCTTAAGATTGTTCTTAAGGTCAATAAGTAGCTGTAATTTAGCTATTCCATTAGCCATAAATAAAAATATTTAGTTGTTTGAGTACCAAATTAAAAAAGTCGTTGTATATTTGCACCGGTTAGTCTTGCGGGACATACCTTCAAAAAGCGTTAGCGACTTCGGTTGTTAACGCTTTTTCTTTGTTGTAAACTCACGTTTACCATCTTTGTTGAATAGCCAAAGTGTCAAGTCTTCTTTATCTGTATAGTGTTGCATTTGACCTTTTGCAATACGAACTGCACTATCTAAATCATTATCATCAGGTAATTGTAGCATCACAAAATCAGATTGACGTTTGCCATGCTTTATACCATTTTGAATGGATGACTTTGTACCCGATGAGACTTCAATTTCAACTACTGAACCATTGTACAGCATGTCGGCGTTCTTCAATGGATAGGTTTTCAAATAACTATCCGGTAAAAACAGCTTCTTTGCAGCTTTGTCTTTCTCTTCAATAATTGGAAGCAATTTTATTTTTGCCTTTTTATCAATACCTTTCAGTACTTTACAAGCATCTATGTTTTTACTCAGCTCTTTATCGCCGTGTAATGGGTGTATGTCAATAGCTGTTTTATTTCCAATACTTACGGTTAGATAAGTGTTTTCAGGTGGTAAATAAGCTATTGATTTGCGTATTTCGGCCTTTGGAATGCCAACATAATACGGGTGATTCTTTGGATAAATCAAACCAGTTTGAGCCAAATTTGTACGGAACATTTCAGGTACCGGTGAGTCAGACGGCATGTCTTTTTTATTTCCATGCGCACCGGGTGCTTGAATAGCTTCACAGCGACATCCCCAACCATTTGGTGGGTAGTGAATAGACCAAAACGAGTCACTGATATTGCGAACTATACCATCTAATACGGCATGACTTGCACGTACAGCGTCATCGCCAACAGTTTGATACTCCAAAAATGGAATGTCCTTTGCATCTTTGGTGAACTGAACCCAACGCGATGCGCTCTGTGATGAAGCAACTGACATGTCATACTCAGTACGCAACCATGTTTCGTTATACTTCTCGCAAATCTTTTGCGCTTCTGTTTTGAATGCTTCGAACTCGCGTAACTTGCCGTTTTCGTCTTTTAAAGCAAGCGTTAAGTCGCGCATTTGCTGGTAATCCTTTGCTGCACTGAAACTCCATACATCACGCGTCAGGCGTGTGAGCATTTCGGCATCAGGCGTTGTCCAATCAACTGCAACGTTGCTGAATGACTCACTTGTTTTATCGGTCAGTAAACCGCCAATCAACTTCAGTATTGAATTACCCGGCTTTGTTCCTGAATGAACTGAACCGATAAGTTTTTCAACTTCAGGTGTGAGTTTTCCGAAATAGTCAGGCGGTAATGTAACTGTAGCCGTTGGGTGAGTTCCACCGCAGTCCGGGCATGAGTATTCGTATAAGGCACGGGAAACAACCTTTGCCCCAGGTTGTTTCCTTACTTGAAATTTCCGGACAGTCCTCCACCTGTATTTTGCTTCACACCTGTAATAGGCAAATTGAATGTTTTCATCACTTCATTTTCATCTAAATCATAATGAGCTAGTGCTTCTGAAGTGATTTTCCATTGTTCGGTAAGTGACAAATCCTCATTATCATCAAATTTGAATGACATTTTAGTGTTGTCGAATGGGAAACCAAATGATTGTAATACAGGATAAAGCTGATCGACTACAACAAACATAATCATACGCTTGTCTGAAGCTGATATTTTATCGTCCAATGTCTCTTGGTGTACACTCGTTTGTGAGCGGTTTGCACCCTCATCGACCATGGTTGTTGAACCAATCATACACTTTGAGACTTGGTTATCGTGAAACTTAGCCGGGTCAAGATATACCTTTTCGGGATTTCCAGCATTGGCCAGCGCGTGAACCTGTATCTCAGAGCCTTTTGGTAATACTCCAGTTCCTGACTCTCCAAGGGTTTTTAAGCCAGCATCAATCCGATCTACATCCTGTTTGTTGGCCGTAGTAGCTGTGATAAGAGGCATTCCGAAACGTTCTGAGAACTCAGCATTTGACTGCATAAGGTTTCGTTTCCATATAACATTCGGAGCAACTGTATTAATTAAACCAAACTTTGAACTGTGTGATATTTCAATTACATCAGCTTCGGCCGAATAATCAATGAATGTATTGCCTCCGACTTCTAAATATAGACGTTTTTTTTGCGGACAGATATTACGACGTGGAATCAATGATAAACGTATAACTCCATTTTCATTAAATAGCTGAACGACTGTATATTTTCTAAAAATAGCATCTAGAGCCATGTCAAGAAACTCATAGAACCATTGTTTGTTTAGAAAATTGGTTTGTTCGTCAAGTTTATCACCTGTATTTATATCGGTGACATAAAACGGGTGATTCAATGTACCCAACTTGCGAACATCAATAACAGATGATAAGTGAGCATCTAAAACCAAGTCATCAATCAAGTCTTGTAATAAATACCAACGAGGGTCATCAGGGTTCTCAGCTAGCTTTAGTCCATTTCTCCACTTGTCAATCCCTTTACGTCCTCTGTCTTGAAATTCTTGTACAAGTTTTAAAATAATGTCGTTGCTAGGCGATGAAGTTGCAGCTGCTGTTGGAGTTGAATAGCCTTTTTTTTGGGCATATCTTTCGTTTATATTCATTTTAAAGTGAGTTTAAAGTTACCATTTATGATTCTCAGGTTTACGACTTGATAGCCTGAATTCGCTATATGCTTCGCCTGTATTCTCGTCTACTAGTGTAGGTAAGTCGGCTAAAGTTTCACCATTACCTACATCTTTAAGCCAATCAATGGCATCCTGATAGCGGTCTTGTCGGTGTTGTGGTACATCTTTTGAGCCTGATTTGCTGTACAGGTGATATAATGCAATGTCGATAGTTATTGTTACTATCCATTGGTCGCGTTCATCTGGTTCACCTGCCGGTGCAAATACCTGGGCGCAATCATACCGCTTTCCGATACGATTTTTTATTTGTGAAATAGCTGTATTCTCAGCCCTTATTAATGCTGCTACCTGAAACCACTCATCATCATTTGAAGTGAGTAGTAATTTGATTATTTCAGACTTGACTTGCATTGCATAGTCTTCTTTTTGTAGAAATCGTGCCATTAGTATCTGTTTTTTTGAAACGTTGTGCGTTTAGTTGTATGAATTTCAAATTTAGCCACAAATGATATTGCATTGACTTCTGTAAATGCTCCATGCAAAGCGTCAAGAAAGTCAAGAGGTATTCTAGCCCCTTTTTCAAAAGCTAAATAGGTTTCTTTTGCCAGTTCCATATCTGCTGTGTCTTTTTCAGCTTCATTCCAAAACGTGTTCCGACGTTCAAAGAAACCGGATATACCTTCGATACGGTCGAACTTATCTGCTTTTGTACGCATTGATGGTACAACTGGTATGTAATATCCACGTTGGTCACCTTCTTCGTCGAAGTCATTGACAAATTCGGACATCGCAAATAAGCCTTCAATCATGTATTGAATTGATTCACGATCTAGTTTTTTATCCTCGAAAATATCGTATAACCATGAAGCTAATTGTGTACGTGATGTTTGTCTAAAGAATACGTGAAGTATGTGAAATTGACGGCCTATTTTGCCTAGGAATACAAGTGATTTATGACATGCTTCATCTTTCCACGAAAGGTCACCATAAGCCACAATAGCATCGTACTTTTTGTATGGTAATATCTTTGTATATTGCAACCATTCAGCCTTAAACACCTTACCTTCGGATACATGAGTATTCATGTACTCGCGCATAAATGACCGGTAGGTTGTTGATGCAAATTTCTTTTTCCAGTACTCTGCCGATGTCTTCTCAGGCCATGTTGGTTCAAATGTATTGATGTCTTTTACAGCATCTACACGTAAATGAAAGTAGTCAGTCTTTTCTTTTGCGGCCTTTGCTTCCTTTATTTTGAGTTTAAAGAATTCTACTAACCGATTGGTAATAGAGTTTTTGTGGAAGTTGTTGTTAGCATATACAAAACGTTCAGTTGCATCGTCATCGGAATCAAAACAGCCCATAATGTCCTCGTTGATGTAGTCAACTGCTTCGGACATTAGTTCATTATTTTTGACGTGCTTCTTGTTGTCGACGTCATCCACTGCAATATAGTCAGGACGTTCAGCACCTTCACGTGCTCCACGTGGTGATACTCCAAACCCAATGGCCATAAAACGGACGCCATCGGATGTCATAAAGTCACCGTCAGACCAGTCTCCCTGTTGGAACTTGTTTCCGTAGTCGTTTTTTAAACGATGGTTATATTGCAATTGTGCCTGAATACCTGAAAGTAGTGCCTTTGCTTTTTTATCATTTTCACCAATCAACAACATGAAATGCAAGTCTTTTTTGGCTAGATATAAGTGTAAAGGAATACCAAGGTCGATGTGTACTGATTTACCGGATGAGCGGTAAGCCTCCATTAAAGCCTTTATCTTTTTGTTTGCTATAATGGCATTGGCCAGTTTTCTATGAAATGAAGCTGACTTTTTCTTTGCATAGTTCGGGAAATAGTACTCAAACCAACGAATATAGTCTTTTTCAAGGTCAGCAATACGGTTCATCTTATCAACATGACTTTCGTTCAGGTTGATAGATGTAGCCTGACCAATACGAATGCAGTGCTTATCGTAATCGGCTAATATCTTATTGTGCTTAATTGATGACATTATGCTTCTTGGCTAATTTTATCCTGAAGGAACATTTTATGGTATTTGGTAAACTCAAAAGCAACTTTGGGGTCTATGGTAGTCATCCAATTGTCGAAGTCAACAAAGGCATCCCGGAATACTTCGACTGAAAGCTTTTTATTCATGTAGTCATAGGCTTTCATCACCTTACTCAGTGAGTCGGCATCAATGCCTGGTTTTGCTTGACCATTATCATCAAGCGACTTTTCACCCTTTACAATCCGTACAGCTTCCTTAAGCAATATTTTTTTGAGCTCCATCGGACCGGATTCAAAAAGCTCTTTCGTTTCTTCCCAGTTGTATTTATCGCGCCATGAATAAATCGTTTTGATATTCCGGTCGAGTTCAAGTGCAATGGCCTGTGGGCTTACTCCTTTTTCAACATAGAGCGACTCGGCATACTTGATTTCAGTCTGACTCACTTCTTTTTTTGCTTTGTTTTCTACTTTCTTTGCCATCTTAATACAGATTATTTATGCAAAAATACGCTTCATTAGTATGGATTTGATTGTGTGAAATAAAGCCGCTTTATTATTCTTTAAAGCGGCTTTAAAGTTTTATAAAGCGGCTTTAATACTGGTGATTGTAGTGCTTGAATAGTGGTGTAAGTTTGCATCGCTTTAAAGTTTTACAAACGACAAATACACATGCTTTACAAGAAAATTACAAATACTCATGCCGAAACAAAGCTCTATGGTAACATTGGAGGCTGGTTTGCCAATGGAGACACATTTACATCGTTTCTTGACGGTTTAGAAACTGCCGGTTTCAAAGAACTAACTATCCGTTGGCATTGCTATGGGGGGTCGGTATTCGAAGGTAATGTGATTGGTAATGCTTTTGGAAGGTCTGATCTTAAAATCAATATCATTATTGATGGGTTAGCCGCTTCAATGGGGTGCTTTATTCTGCCTTATATTCCAGTTGAAAATATTCAAATAGCCGAGAACGCTTTTGGTATGGTTCACCGACCAAGTTCGGGCGAAATGGGTGATGCAGATGCTCACTTGAATACTGCTAAGCTGCTCCAGGATATGGAGAATAATTTTATCAAAGTAGTTTCGGAACGTTCCGGTAAAACGCAAGATGAAGTTAAGGCATTGTGGTTTGATGGTAAAGACCACTGGTTGAATGCAGATGAAATGGTGTCGTACGGTTTTGTGGGTAAGAAGGTGAGTGCGGTCGCAAAGAACCTGAAGGAACTGGATAAGCAAACTATCGAAAATATGCAGGTAGAGTCAATTTATGACCAATATGCTGCATCACTTGATAAGGATTCTATTATTAACGAAAATAAAAAAATTATGAATGTAGCATTATTGATTGCGGCTTTTGCACTAACAGGTGTAACAGCCGAAAGTCCAGAAACTGAAGTTCTGGCGGCATTGCAGCAAAAGTTCCAAGCATTGAATGACAAGGTTGCAAACCTTGAAGCTACTGCTAAGGCAAAAACTACAGCTGCTATAACTGCTTTGATTGAAAAAAACAAGTCGAAGTTTACACTTCAACCCGGACAGAAACTGGAAGATGTTGTTGCAGCTTACAAAGGCATTGGCGAGACCAGTGGCGTTGAAGCTCTGTCAATGGTATTGGAAGGTATGCAACCAAAGGCTGACCTTGCAAAATTTATTGTTCCTGGTGGTTCTGGTAATGGTGGACAGCAAGAAGGTGAGCCTAAAAACTTCGATGAACTTGTTGCCCTGGGCGATGATGCTATTGCTAAGTTCAAAGCTGAACGTAAAGATGATTACAATCGCTTATATAAAGCTGAATTTGGTCATTTCCCAACCTGTTAAGTAGATTTTAAAGCTACTTTAAACTCAAATTATCATATTACAAATATAAAAAATTACAATTATGCCAAAGAATTTTCCTGATGTATGGATTGGCCGTGTAGAGAAAAAGCTCACATCTGCTGATAGCGCACCTTGGTTGGATGGTATTCCTGAAATCAACGGCGACGTAGTTACTCTTGGTGAGGGTACGGATACTGAAAAGAACATCATCTACGTACCAACAACCGACTTTGAGCCGGATGTGCTTATCAATAATGACACTTACCCGTTGGCTCTTCAGGAGTACACGGATGATACTGCCACTATTGCACTTGACAAGTATCAAACTAAGCAAACCAGTATAAGCGATGATGCTGCCATGGGAGCTTCATACGACAAAGTAGATGCTGCTACAGGTTCTCATACGACTGCAATTTTGAAAAAGAAATATGCAAAAGCGATACATGCCATTGCGCCAACTGCTCATGATGCTGCAAAAACACCAGTTCTTAAAACGACTGGAGCGGATGATGGAACTGGAAGAAAAATGTTGACAAGGAAAGATTTGAATGCTTTGAAGAAAGCGTTTGATGATCTTGAAATCCCGTCTGAAGGTGGACGTCGTTTGGTATTGTGTCCTGACCACATCAACGATTTATTGAACTTCGACCAAAAATTTGAAAACCAGTATTACAATTATACCACAGGTAAAATTGCCAATGTTTCTGGTTTTGAAATCTACGAATATGTTGCTAATCCATATTTCAATGCGACTACAGGAGCAAAGAAAAGTTTTGGGTCTATCCCTGTAGCAGGTACAGATTTTCGGGCTTCTGTTGCATTCTATGCGCCTAACATTGGAAAGAAAACCGGTAAAACAAAGCAGTATTTCAGCGAGGCTAAAGCTAATCCAGGTACTCAGGCTAACACGTTAAACTATCGCCATTATTTCATCTGCGTTCCAAAACGTGCTGAGTATATTGGTGCAATAATTTCGGATAAAATATCCGTGTAAGGAGGTAATTTATGGAAGTAACTAAAGAAATCAAGAAGCAAGCCAAAGAGCTTGCTTCTAAATTCAAAGCAAAAGAAATTTTTGTGAATGAATCCGGTGAGTTTTTCACTGAAGAAGTCAATGCAAAACAGTCGGTAAAAGGCGATAAAGACAAGTATGCAAAAGTTGACATTAGTTCTAATTCTGAAAAGTCTAAAGAGTCTAATAAAGCAGACGAATTAATTGCTGCTATTGAAGCCGCGGAAACTGCGGAAGCTGTGCAAGCTATCATTGACGCTGAGAACGAAGGTAAAAAGCGTACCACTGTGCTTGAAGCCGGCGCAAAAAAGTTAGAAACCCTTAAAGCTGCTGAGTAATGAGCACATTACGTGGAGTAACAATAACTGAAGGTAAAATAGGAAACAACGTTTCCGGTGAAAGTCGTGAATTCGGCTTAATCGGAGGCGGTGTTGCCATTGTCGGAACGGGTAAGGCTGCATTGGCTACTGCCTATAAGTTGCTTCGACCTTCTGACGCTGTGGCGTTAGGAATTGATGCCGCTTATGACACGGCCAACGATGTGCGCGTTTATCGCCACATTGCCGAATTTTACCGTATGGCGGGTGAGGGCAAAGCCTTGCACCTTATGTTGGTTGATAAAGCTGACACGCCACTTGAAATGATTGAAAACGCCAAAGCGTTGGTGTTGGAATCGGGTGCAATATCTGATATTGCATTTATGTTTAACCCAGAAGCTGCATACGTTGAAACGTTAGTAGACGGTCTGAATGCTGATGTAAAACTGGCTATACCTGCCTTACAAACTTTTGCTGATTGGTGCGATACGCATGACATGCCGTTGCATACCATTTTGGAAGGTAGAGGAATTGGTGACACGCTTTCGGCTTTGGCTGATTTACGCGACTTGACTGTTGGTGAAGCTGCTCTTTCGGCTCACAAGGTAACGCTTGTTTGTGGTCAGGACTGGACGTATGCCGATGGCATTACTTCGGCACTTGGTAAAAAGTTTGCTGATGTTGGTACGTTCCTGGGCTGCATAGCCGCTCAAGCATGGAATAGAAACCCCGGTGAAGTGGCTACTCAAAACCTGACGAATTCGACATTAGGTTCGTGGCTTGTGGGTGGTTTATCCAATCACAAAAAATACACAGAGGTGTATGAAAGCTTGGAAACTATGAATGCAAAGGGTTATGTGTTCCCAATCAAATACACCGGGCTTTCCGGTTATTGGTGGAACGATGGCCATACTTGTGCGCCAATTGTAATGGATGCTGACGGCAATATGAATCAACACACTATTTACTACAGTCATACAATGGATATGGCAAAGCGTGCATTGCGTTTGGCCTATTTACCTGAAGTGAAAAAGCCTGTTGAACTTGATGCCGGAAAACTGCCCAGCGGGATGGTTGGGTATTACAATGCTTTAGGCAATGAAATATTCAAGTTCTTTGCCGGAAAAGGTCTGATTTCGGATGGTGAAACATCGACAGATGCCAATAGTGACTTATTGGTTGAAAAGGTGCTAAATGTGCAATTTGGAGTAATTCCAACCGGATGCGTGAATGAGATAAAAGGAACTATTAACCTTAAAAGTAATTAAGTATGTCGAGAGTTAGAAGAATGGGTGAGGTTTACTCATCGGGCGACGTAGTTGTAACGCTTGCCGGGTTATTTGATGCTAATCCATCGGCCATTGAATATGGTTACGAATATGCGCATGAATACGCTAAAGGAATTAAGCGTGAACCTCGTGGTTGGAGAATGGGTGGCAAAGAAATGACCTCTAAAATAACGCTTCCTCTTGATGTGGTTGCCGAATTTGAAAAGGTTGCTCCTAATGGTGACTTAGCTAAAATACGTCCTTTCCCTATCAATATCACTTTTGCAAATGCAGAAAATGAGTTGATTCACGATTTGGTTATTGCCAAATTTAAAGGCAATAAACGTAGTGTAACCAATGATGGTGAGCTAGAAAATGAATACGATCTATTCACACTGGATGTTCAACTGAATGTCGGGCTGTGACCCCAAAAATACACCTTCCCAAAGGTAAAATAAACTTTGGGAAGGTATTTTAAAACAAGTTTAAACTCTATTTAAAAAAAGTAAACACAATGAAAAACAATAAAGAAATTGTATTGCCGGAAGGCATTACCCAAACCATGATTGACGAAGCAAAAGCAAAGCATGGAAGTGATAAAGTAAGAATTATTGAGCTCCCGCTTGATGATGAGGCAACATCTTACAAGGCTATTTTAGCTGTTGTTCCTACGCGTACAGTTGTTGGTCAGTATCGCCGATATGCAGATACAGACCCAAAGAAAGCTGACGAAATTTTAGTAAAAGCTTGTGTGCTATCTTCGAAAGATGAAGTATTGGCCGATGACGGTCTGTTCTACGGAGCATTGACCGGTGTTGCTGAACTTATCCCGGTAAGAAAGGCTATCGTAAAAAACTGCTAGAGCAGTCGTCATCTATAAAACCTCTCAAAGAGGCTGACGGCTGCGAGTTTGAAGAAATTACACAGATGTATGATGCCATGATACGCTTCTTTTTTAAAGATAACCCTGACATGCTCGATGATGATGAGTATGTGAAACGGATAAAAGAGTTGCGTTGGTTGGCTGAAGAAGGATTTTTAAAAGGCATTAAGTTATGATATTTGATTTTAGAGGACGTTTTGAGAATGCTTTTGGGTTTATGGCCGGTAATGTGGCTGCAAAATTATTGGAACAAGGTTTCGGTGAGGTTGTGAAAGATGAGTCCGGATTTGATTTGGCGGTGTATACGCTTGACAAATCAACTGCATTTGATGAAGTTCTATTGTATAGCGACAAAGAAGAATACCTTTTCGCATACAAATCAATTAGCGATGACTATAAAGGCGTGTTTGCTACCCCGCCGATGTTAAGTCTCAAATGTGCAAAGAAGTTGGTAATTACTCCGATTGACAATTCAGATGTTGAAGTTGTGGAGCGTTACGGCACTGAGCCCTGGGAAATATCATGGCGGGGTTTGCTTATCGACATGGAAAATCACGAGTTTCCACTTGAAAAGATGAGGCAACTAGCTCAAATATTCAAAAAAAATGCTGCTTGGAATGTGGCAAGCGAGATACTTCAGGCAGTGGATGTTGAAGCTATTTATATAAAAGACATTTCATTTGACTTTGTGGAGGGCTTTGAGGACACAATATCTTACACGCTCACAACACGGCAGATTAAGCCGTTGGAATATCAATTGATCAACTAACCCCAAACCTCTAAAGGGGCTTAAAAAAAAAGATATATGCTGGTTTATTTGAATATGGTATCGCGGGTGACTTTTGGAAATGTACTCCTGAAGAATATATCCGGGATTGAAATAAACGAGAATATACTTGAGATGTCGAACACGGCAAAGGTTACTATTCCGCGTGATTATGCTAAGCTGGCCGGTAAGGCTCTTTTAGAACAGTTCAAGGTCAGTGATAAGGTAAAGATAGAGATTGGTTACTATACCGATGAGATGAACGACGGAACATTAGTCTCTGAATTTACAGGTTATATCCGTGAGATTGAAAGCGATTTTCCGCTTATCATTCATTGTGAGGATGATTCGTACGTACTCAGGCAGACAAGTTTTATAAAGTCGTACAAAGCGGCTACGCTTAAACAGATATTGACTGACATTATACCCAAATCGGTGACTTTCGAATGTCCCGACGTGAATGTTGGAAAGTATCACATTGACAAGGCTAGTGCTTATGCAGTACTTAATGACCTGGTAAAAGATTACGGTTTGTACAGCCGGCTAAATAACGGACACCTGAAGGTGGGGT
>Ga0302288_1001512_pt1 | contig 15013 bp, 11 predicted proteins | sample III_Fen_N1_1_FD_194549 | JGI IMG/M metagenome (GOLD analysis project Ga0302288, IMG submission 194549) | Peat permafrost microbial communities from Stordalen Mire near Abisko, Sweden - III_Fen_N1_1 | ecosystem: Environmental > Terrestrial > Soil > Wetlands > Permafrost | place: Sweden: Abisko...
TTTTAAAGTTTATTCAATAAATCATTGCTAAAAACCGCGATAAAGATAGTAAATTTCTGTTTATAACAAAGCCAAATATTACAGGTTCTTCAACAGGAATTCGCTCATTCGGGTATATAAATGATGGCGGGTCTGTTTACCTAGAATGGAATGATTTTTATCTGTATAAAGCTGCATTTCAAATTGTTTGTCGGCTGCCACCAGTTTATCAATAAAAAGCATCGTGTTTTGGGTATGCATGTTATCGTCAGCCGAACCGTGAATTATCAGCAAACTTCCGGTCAATTTATCGGCACGCGGCAACACCGACGAAGCATCATACCCTTTGAAATTTTCCTGCGGACGGCGCATATATCGTTCGGTATAAGCCGAATCGTAGAATCGCCAATCCGTAACCGGAGCCACGGCAACACCTGCCTTAAACACTTTCTCGCCGGTGGTCATTGCCATAAGCGTCATATAACCGCCATAACTCCAACCCCAGATTCCCATCCGATCCTTATCAACAAACGCTTGCTGACCGAGGTATTTGGCCGCTTCCACCTGATCTTTGGTTTCGTACAAACCGAGTTGCTGGTAAGTGCATTTGCGAAACTCCGAACCCCGGGCTCCCGTTCCGCGGCCATCCACGCAAGCCACGATTATGCCGGCAGAAGCTAAGTAAAGCTCCCAATCCACCTTCCATTTGTCAAGCACTTCCTGCGAATTTGGTCCGCTGTACTGTACCAACAATACGGGGTATTTTTTGGAAGCATCGAGGTTGGCGGGTTTAATCATCCAACCGTTTAGTTTCACATTTTCAGAAGTGGTAAAGGTAAAGAATTCCTTCTGCGGGAAATTGGAAGCTTTAAAGCTGGCCGCCAGTGCCGCATTGCTTTCCATTACCCGAACCGTTGTTCCTACAACATTTCTGAGGGTATAAACATTCGGAGAACTCAGGCTCGAAGCATTATCCACAAACAAGCTGAGCGTAGTATTGAAGTTGGCAATGTGTGTTCCCTTGCCATCGGTAAGTCGGGTTTTCTTGCCGTTTAAATCCACCGAATACACATCCCGCTGAAGCGGCGATGCTTCGGCCGATTGATAATAGGCAACCTGCTTTTTCTCATCAAATCCATAGAAATTAGTCACATCCCATTTCCCTTTGGTCAGCTGTTTTACCACAATTCCATTGATTCCGTATTGGTAAATGTGGCGATAACCATCGTTCTCCGTCACAGCAAAGAAGTATTTGTTATCCGCCGTGAACTGGATAAAGTCGATATTCTCATATTCCACATACGCTTTATCATCCTGACGGAGAATCAGTTTCGACAAGGTTGATCTCGGGTTTGCAAAAAGCATATCCAGGCGGTTCTGGTTTCGGTTCAATTTAAAAATAGCCAATTGCGGCTCAGGAGAATTGGTCCATTTAATACGCGGAATGTAAAACTCACCATCATCCGTTCCCAGCTTCATGGTTCGCGTCAACTTCACCAAATCCTCATACACACAAACACTTGCCGTTGAGTTGTTTTCGCCGGCTTTAGGATATTTAAAACTAAAAGTGGTCGGGTACAACGAAAATTCGTCCTTGTTATCCGTATTTCCAAGGTATTTCATAAACGAATACTGAGGCACTTTCGATTCGTCGAATTTGACGAATGCCAGCAACTTGCTGTCCGGACTCCAGTCGAAATACCGTTTACCGTCAAACTCTTCCTCGTAAACCCAATCGGGCGTACCGTTAATAATACTTCCGGGTTTTCCATCGGTGGTGATCGCTATTTCAGTATTGTAGTCCAGCTTTTTCATAAACAGGTTATTATCCCGCGCAAAGGCTATATACCGCCCGTCGGGCGAGAACAACGGCACTTCCTGCGAACCATTTTCGGACAGCGGGGTAATTTCATTTCGTTTAATGTCATAAACATAATAATCGGCCGTATATGTGCGTCTGAAATTCATCTTCACATTGGTATAAACCAACATTTTGGTTTCATTCGGACTAAACTCGTATCCCGAAATTTGTTTTAAGCTTGATTTTTTTAAGCGCGACACGCTGAAAAGCGTATCCACCACTCCACCTGTTTTGTAGTCGTATTTCACCACGGCTGTTCCGCCTTTCACCAAGGCGGAATAATGTTCCCCATCGAGCATTGAGCGTGGAGCATCGATGGCTTTAGCCTTGTATTTTCCGTCCAAAATATCGTATAATAAACCGGCATACGAAAAGTTTATGCACAATATTAAAATTAAAACAAGTTTAATGCGTTTCATTCTATATAAGTTTTATAATTTTGCAGTTTTACGACACAAAAATAAGGCATTTAATCCTTTTATCAGATTTATTGCCTGAAAGTTTCAAACCATTAACAAACACCCATAAAAATTCAAACTTATTCATTTATAAAACAATCAGAAATATGCAAGCCATAAAAGATTTATTCAATCACACACCTAAAAGTAACACCATTGGGCTTTGTTTGAGCGGTGGCGGTGCGCTTGGATTTGCACATATCGGGGTTATTCAAGCACTGGAAGAAAACAAAATCTATCCAACCTTCATTACCGGCTCAAGCATGGGGGCGATAATCGGCACTTTCTATGCGGCAGGTTATTCGTCTCAAAGTCTGCTTCAGCTTATTAAAGAAGATAAGTTATATAAAATCACTAAGCTGATGAGTTTTCCGCGAACTTTTTTAAATTCTGGATTATCCAAACACGAAATGCTTGGTTCGCTCATTCGGGAACTGATTCCCCACAATAGTTTTGAACAATTAAAACTAAAAATGAATGTTTGTGTCGTTAACCTCAATGCCGCTACCTGGGAAATAAAGAATTCCGGAAATGAACTTGACAAATGGGTTTGCGCTTCGGCCAGTATCCCCGGATTATTTGAAACAATTAAAGTGGACAGCATTAACTACACAGATGGCGGGCTGCTCAATAATATGCCGGCGCAGGCAATTTCCGAACAATGCGACGTGATTATCGGGGTGGATGTGATTCCCCATCTTGTGCCAACGAAATTGAAAAAACCAATTGACACACTCGCTTTTTCGGTCAGAGCCATGCAACACCAGAATTCCAAGGAAGGCCGTAACCTTTGCAAATTTCTGATTGAACCGCAATCCATTAAGAAATTTCACGAATTCAGCTTCGATTCGTTTCAGGCTATTTATCAACACGGATACGATGCAGCCAACCAATACATTGCTGCGAACAAAGACATACTTCAACTGGCAACTCCATAAAAAATGCCAATCAGCGATACATGGCTGATTGGCATTTTTGTTTACAGATAATTTATTCTTTTAAATCCAGCGCACGTAGCAGAAATCCTGACGGTGTGGAAGATCTTCATTTTTAGGGAACATACGGAAACCGTATTTAAACGAACCGGCTTTATTCAATTGATATTGAATATTAAAGAACATTTTGGAACCTTCGGTTTTCACCAATTTCAATTCGTCAACATCGTAAAGCGATTCTACATTGTTTTTATCCGATTTGGTAGCAACCAGTTCAATACCAATTCCTTTATCGTTAATGCCATCAATATCGATCACAATATTAATATCATACTCCTCACCTACCTGAGGATTGTGCAACAACTTATCCGGTATATCCAACGTCAACACCTGAATTCGATCCCAACCTTCTGCAATCTTTTGTTTCCAGGCGGCAATCTCTTTAGCCTTTGCAAAATTGTTATTCGACAAAAGTCCCGAACGAGTAGCCAATTTCAAATAGAAACGGGCGATATAATCGTCAATCATACGCTTTGTAGTGAATCGGGGCGTAATTTGAGCAATTGAGTTTTTAATAACTTGAATCCATTCCGGCGAATATCCTTTGGTATTTTTAGCATAATACAATGGAATAATTTCATTTTCGAGCATGCTGTAAATGGTAGCCGCGTCTAACTGATCTTGATGGAAATCATTTTCGTAAGTACGTTTTTCTGTCAACGCCCAACCTGCTCCCTTAACGTATCCTTCCAACCACCATCCGTCAAGAACAGAGAAATTCAGAACGCCATTCATTTGAGCTTTTTCGCCCGATGTTCCAGATGCTTCGAGTGGACGAGTCGGCGTATTCAACCAAATATCCACACCCGAGATCAATCGTTTGGCTAAGCGCATATCGTAGTTTTCGAGGAAAATAACTTTTCCGAGGAACTGAGGCATACGCGAAATTTCAATAATACGTTTAATCAATCCCTGACCACCGCCATCGGCCGGGTGAGCTTTACCTGTAAATAAAAACTGAACCGGATGAAGCGGATCATTCACAATTTTCTCCAAACGTTCCAAATCAGTGAAAAGCAAGTGGGCACGTTTGTATGTTGCAAAACGACGACCAAATCCGATAATCAATGCATTTGGATTGATAGCTTCCAACACTGAAACAATGCGCGAAGGATCACCCTGATTTTTCAACCAGTTTTCACGGAATTGATCTTTAATATAACCAATCAATTTGTTTTTCAAGTGCATACGGGTATGCCAAATTTCTTCATCAGGGATTTTGTAAACAGCTTCCCATATTTTCAGATTGGACTGATCGGCATAAAATGCTTTGGTAAAATATTTTTCATAAACGGATTTCCAATCGGACGAAGTCCAGGTTGGTAAATGCACACCGTTTGTCACGTAGCTTACGTGTAATTCTTCGGCAAAATAACCTTTCCAAATGGGTTGGAACATTTCCTGCGAAACCTTTCCGTGAAGCCAACTTACACCGTTTACTTCCTGACAGGTATTGCAAGCAAATGTACTCATGCTGAACTTTTCGTTGTGATCGCCCGGATGTTCGCGTCCCATATCGATAAATTCGTCCCAGGTAATTTTTAATTTAGCAGGAAATTCATCCATGTATTTTCTGAATAAACCTTCGTCGAAACTATCGTGTCCGGCAGGAACCGGCGTATGTACTGTGTATAATGAACTGGCACGAACTACTTCGAGTGCTTCGTTGAATGATAGATTCTTATCAGAAACATAATCAACCAAACGCTGCGCATTGATCAGTGCCGCATGACCTTCGTTACAATGATAAACCTGTTTCTCGATTCCCAATTTTTTCAACGTCAGAATACCACCAATTCCGAGTAAAACTTCCTGTTTCATTCGATTTTCCCAATCTCCTCCGTAAAGTTGGTGAGTGATGGAGCGGTCGTACTCGCTGTTCAAATCAATGTCGGTATCCAGCAGGTAAAGAGAAATACGCCCAACAGCCACTTTCCAGATATGAGCATAAACCAGGCGTCCCGGATAAGGCACTTCAACCGTAAGCGGTTCATCGTGTTCATCCTTCAACTGAGTAATCGGCAAATTATTGAAATTCTGAGCCTCATAAACAGCCACTTGCTGACCATCCACCGAGAGCGATTGAGTAAAATAACCGTAGCGATACAAGAACCCAACTGCAGCCATATCAATGTTGCAATCACTGGCTTCTTTTAAATAATCACCGGCCAAAACACCTAAACCACCCGAATATATTTTCAGAACTTCTGTCAATCCGTACTCCATACTGAAATAAGCCAGCGAAGGAGTTTTCGTATTTTTTGGAACGTTCAAATAGGCTTGAAAATCAGTATAAACCTCATTCAATTTTTCAAGGAACTCTTTGTTTTCACCCAGTGCCACTAATTTGTCATAATTCAGAATGTTCAGCAGCAAAACAGGATTTGAAGAAGCTTCAATCCAAGCTTCTTTGTCAATTTGTCGAAATAGATTTTTAGCATTGCTATTCCATGTCCACCAGATGTTCTGGGCTATTTCTTCCAACTTACTCAAACTTGCAGGCAAATGCGATCGCACATTAATTTCCTTCAAGTTTCTCTCATTTACGTTGTTAACTTTAATTTTCATACACCTAATTATTTCGTTAATAAAACCAATACCTAAATAATTTTATAGAAATACTGTCAATTATATATCATTTATACCACAAAAATACTAAAAAACAAGCAAACTGCGAAGCGAAAATCTTGATAAAAGAACTTTAACCCTTCAAACGTTTGCATAAGTTTGTTTTGTGAATATTATTTTCTTTTGTTTTTATTAGTTAGCGCAATGGAATACGCTTTGTCGTAAAATTGAATAAAATGTTTCCACAAGGCCTTTTCAGCAATATATGCAGCTTTTTTTCTTACACTTTTAATTTCCTCTGTATTATAATTACAAAATTTAAAAATCATTTCAGCAATGTGTTCAGCCACATTAAATCCATTGTAATCCGAACGATGAATAACACCCACGCCTTCTTCGATATCGTGAAGCTTATGCGAAACCCACTGTCCGAAACCCGACAAATCGGTAGTTATGGTTGGTACACTGAATGCAACACTTTCCAACGGAGTATAACCCCATGGCTCGTAATATGATGGAAAAACTGACAAATCCATACCAATCAACAAATCATAATACGATTTATTGAAAATCCCATCCGTGCCGTTTAGGTACGATGGAACAAATATTACTTTTATTTTATCAGACTCTTGATTTGTAAAGTGAAACCAACGCAAAGCTGACATTACATTATCATTATGATAGTCATGCAGTTCGTGAGTTGTAAACCGATTCCATGAATCAATCATGGCTCCTGATTTATTTAACGCCGAAGCCAAATCAATTCTAAATCCTTTTATATATGCCGGAACCATGATAAAAACCACCACTTCCCGCTGTAAATCCTGATAGTTGCTTAACAATTTCAGTGATTCAAGAAATGTATCAATTCCTTTGTTTTTATATTCATATCTTCCTGCCGTATTCACAAACAGAGCATCCTTGGATAATGTATAACCGAGCAACGTTTCGGCAACATTTCGGAGAGTCTTGCGAGCTTCCTTTCGTTTTGAATTAAAAGCTTTCCCTTTCGGAACAAAATCATCTTCAAAACCATTCGGAGTGATAATATCCGGCTTTTTATCAAGCAATTGCTCGCATTCTATGCCGGTAATTTCGCTCACTGTTGTAAAACAATCCACCTGATGAGCAGCTATCCTTTCAGTAGAATGCTTGGAAACCATATTAAGTTCATATGACATTTGATCGCCGTTGTATTCATTCAGATAATCATACAAGGGTTTGTGATTTCCGGCAATGGAACGCCCAATGGATGTGGCGTGTGTGGTAAATATAGTGGCAACTTCCGGCAAATGAGCTTTTACATAAAAAGCTCCAAAAGTAGTCATCCATTCGTTGAAATGTGTTACAACCTGATTTTCAGCGTTCAAACCAAAGAAACGATAGTAACTTTCGATAATCATTCCGGTGGAATATCCAAACATTGAAGACTCGTCATAATCGCCGTAAGCGGCTATAGAATTCACCCCAACTTGTTCCCAAACCTCCCCGTAAATTTCATTTTTAACAGCCATTAATGGCATAAAATCTACCAACACGGCAATGGGTTTTCCGGGAATATCCCATCTTCCAATTCGGATTTTAAGTTTATATTCTGCTTCGGTAAAAACCTTCCAATCAGCATATAAATCAGGGATTTCTTCAAAAAAGGGATTCTCCTTCCCTACCCAAACATCAGGTCCAATAAAAATCAGTTTATCATCGTAAGTAGCTTGCAAAGTAGCGGCTCGTGTCGATAAAACGGTGTATATACCACCCACCATATTGCACACTTCCCAACTCGTTTCAAAAATATATTCCGGCTTTATCTTATGTGGCATTACTTTAATTTTAAAATGAATACAAAGATAGCACTATTTATACAATTATTAGGGACTTAAAATACGGCTTAAGATGTTTAACTAGATATATTGACAAAAGATTGCCCGAAGAAACCTCATTTTAATAATATTATTTGTACATTTATGGAAGTTAATTCAAAACTCTTTACACGTTCATTTATAAACAGTTATAAAATATGGGAGCTAAGAAAAATTTCGTTTTGGATACCAATGTAATTCTTCACGACTATAAATGCGTTCATAATTTCGAAGAAAATGATATTTACATTCCAATAGTCGTGTTGGAAGAGTTGGATCATTTTAAAAAAGGGAACGAACAAATAAATTTTAACGCTCGAGAGTTTGCACGTGAGCTCGATTTAATTGCAGATGACACACTTTTCTCGAAAGGTGCCGATATGGGCGAAGGAAAGGGTAAACTTTTTATTGTCACAGGTGGAGATTATCCCGAAATTATTTCCAAATCATTCATGGAAAAAACACCCGATCACCGGATACTGGCTGCCACCTACTCGCTTCGCGAACAGAAAAAGAGAGGGCGCACTATTCTGGTTACCAAGGACATAAACCTTCGAATGAAGGCACTCTCGTTAGGTTTGGAAGCCGAAGATTATATCAACGATAAAGTTACTGATTTCAATATATTTGAAAAAAATCACGAAATATATGAAAACGTTCCGGCCGAACTGATTGACCAACTTTACACAAATGGCGGAACCATTCAGCTCGAAGACCTTGAGTTTGCTTCAGATATTGAACCGCAGGAATGCTTCATTCTTAAAAGTGTTCGATCGAGTGTACTGGCACGTTACAATCCCGAAACAGGACTGGTGAAACGCATCGAGAAAGAACGTTCATTTGGCATCGAACCACGAAATGCAGAACAAGCTTTTGCTATGAATGTGTTACTTGATGATGATGTGAAACTAGTCGCCCTGACAGGAAAATCAGGTACAGGGAAAACCTTATTAGCTCTGGCAGCAGCGCTCCAAAAGAACGAATCGTATAAACAAATCCTGCTTGCACGACCTATCGTAGCTCTGGGAAACAAGGATTTAGGCTTTCTTCCCGGCGATGAAAAACAGAAAATAGCACCTTACATGCAACCACTCTTTGACAACCTGAACGTTATCAAACATAATTTCTCGTATCAGGGCAAAGAAATTCGATTGATTGAAGAAATGCAGCGTAACGAACAATTGGTAATTGAGGCTTTGGCCTATATTCGGGGTCGAAGCTTGAGCGATACCTTCTTTATTGTGGACGAAGCTCAAAACCTGACTCCGCACGAGGTGAAAACAATTATTACCAGAGCCGGTCAAGGAACAAAAATTGTATTTACTGGTGATGTACAGCAAATTGACTCGCCCTATCTGGATATGTTCTCGAATGGATTGGTTTATATGATTGATCGCATGCGCGGTCAAAATATTTTCGCTCATATCAACCTCATAAAGGGAGAAAGAAGTTATTTATCGGAGCTAGCGAGCAATCTGCTTTAAATAGAAAACATCAAAAACAAACCACATTACCTTGTTTAGCTAGGTAATGTGGTTTGTTTTTGATGATAATTTTATTAGCCTGGTAAACCTGATATTCTACTGAACTATCAGAAGTTTCAGTTGAATTTACCACTTTGCGCATCGTTTCCAGGTAGATAGATTTTACAACCACCGTACCGGCAATAAAATCGTGGGTAGTACGTTTTCGGGCATTGGTGAGTAAAACGATAAGTCCGGCGATAACCCAGCCATAGTTTATATAGGACTGAATCTTATTAGGCAATGGGTTTAGCAGAGCAATAGTTTGAGACCTTTTTATGAATCCAAGGCTTACATACGTGGCATCATCAATCTGATTAAGAGTAAGCATCAAAACGTATACCCCTAAAACTGCAATCAAAAATTCAACCGAATAACGATAAAATACACCTTTCCAGTCAATATCATCGCCATTTTTCTGAATAATTTTAAGTTTTAAAATCAATTTGCCCGGAGTTCCACCGTAGATTTTTACAAGCACTACATGATAGACCAGTGTGATGAGCAAACTTGCCACAGACACTGATAAATAGGCCGATTTACTAACGTTGCTTAGGTACATTACAAGCCCAATTACAGGAATCATAATTAAAATATCTAAAAGGTAAGCTCCCAAACGGGGCATAAAACCGGCATAAACATCATCGTTTATTCCCTGAAAACTGGTAGGTAAAAGTTCGTTTTTCATTTTTATTTAATTTAAATGTTACGTATAATTATTTTATCTATATTATACAATCAAATGCGGTACAAACCGACTCAAATTGTCGGTTATCAGGGTATTAGTCTCACGAATCCCAATTCCGGCAGCTTCCTGACCCACCACCCAGCTTCCGATAAGTGGATAATTGCCATCGAACCCGGGCAACGGACATAATTCCTGGTAAATAAATCCTTCCTCACCGTATTCGCCCTTGGTTTCGGAAATCAATCTGCCATTGTCAAAAAGTTGAATATTGGCTCCTTCACGCGACAGGATGGGCTTTTTAGCATAACTGAACCCGAGCGATGTTTTTTCAAACTCAGTAAAAGATGGCAACAAGTTGGGATGACCCGGGTTTAGCTGCCACAAAATGGGCAATATGGCTTTATTCGATAAAATCATTTTCCAACTTGGTTCAATCCAAAAGGATTTATTGCGGTCGGGGATAATGTGGTTGCCAAATTCTTCGTTTATAAGCCATTCCCATGGATATAATTTAAAGATATTTTTAATCGGGTCTTCGTCCAAATCGCGAAACTCAAATCGATCCACGTTCCAGCCCATATCGGGCAGGTTTATAAATTTAGTGTCGTACCCTGCCTGAATGGCGCAATCGCGCATGTATTCGGTGGTGGTCAAATCCTCCAGATTTTCTTCCATGGCTGCAAAATGCAACGTGCCATCGTGTAAGTATTCCTTGAGGTATTTCCAGTACGCAATTAGTTTTTCGTGAATGGAATTGAACTGATCACTGTTTGGAAATTTATCCTGAAGCCAGTACCATTGCACCACCGATGCCTCAAAAAGCGAAGTTGGCGTGTCGGCATTAAATTCAAGCAATTTGGGCATACCATCTTTCATCGAGAAATCAAAACGGCCGTAGATGGCAGGAGCATCGTCGTTCCAAGTTCTTTCGATGTGTGGTACAAACCATTCTGGAATGTGGAAACGACGGTATAATTTTTTATCAATCACATACTGAACCGCTTCCAGAGACATTTCCCAAAGGTCATTCGTGGCTTTCTCGATGGTGTCAATTTCCGACATCTTGAATTCATAATATGCCGATTCGTCCCAATACGTGGTGTCCAGCGTATGAAATCCAAATCCGAGAGCTTCGACTTTCGATTGCCAATCAGGACGCGGTGTGGTGGTTTTTCTTTTCATAATTTACGACGATACATGGAATGAACTGCTTCCGAAGCCACCACGAATGCTGGATCCTTTAAATGAACTGCTTCCGATATTGGAACTTTCATGAATTCCACCCGAGTAATATCCGGCACGCCGATAACCGAACGGCGAAAAAATGCCGTAGGGTCTGAATACGAAGAATCCGCCGTAGTGCGAGCCATTGCCATGAGTTTGTGTATAAGCTGCCGTAGTGTCCGAGCGCATGTACACCTTCTGATCTCGCTGAGGCTTGTGGTTGTTACAGGCTGCCAGTGTGGCTGATACCAACACTAATTTTATAATATTTGATTTTTTCATGACCTATTTCACCGTTATGTAAAGCTCATAGTCTTTCTTGAGATACACTTCTTTTGTATCGCCCTCATCATTTTCGGCTTCCTGGCGGTCTATGCCCAGTGCAGGCAGTGTATCCCGGTGTATAATGGTTTTGGCTAATAAGTTGTGCGACCATATCTTTTCGGTTGTAATCATAACATCGAGTGTGTCGTTCAGATGATCCACCTGTATACTGGTTTCAATAGCTCCGTTTTTCTGAACTTCTTTTACTTTATCTTCGTTGCAGGCCTGAAACGCCAGTATCGACAAAGGTAAAATAAGATATAAAATATATTTTTTCATATTGATATTGATTTTTTTGCAAAGATTATAAAAAAAATTTAAATTAACAACGATTTTGTCATTAATTTTGAATGAATTGAACCTGATTTATTTTTTCACCTCCAAAGTTAATACTTTTCTTGATTTCAACCGAATTTTCTCCACTTTTGGTCTGTAAAATTTTTAGAGGGTCGAACGGAGTCCATTTATGTCTGTATAATTTTTAGAGGGTTGAACGGAGGTTCATTCAAGCCTGTATAATTTTTAGAAGGTCGAACAGAGGTTCATTCAAGCCTGTAAAATTTTTAGAAGGTCGAACGGAGTCCATTTATGTCTGTATAATTTTTAGAAGGTCGAACAGAGGTTCATTCAAGTCTGTAAAAATTTTAGAAGGTCGAACGGAGTCTATTTATGTCTATATAAATTATACAGGCATGAACAGAGCAAAATTCCTGATTCTATAATTTATACAGGCAATAAACGATAACAAAAAAGCTACCTGAAAAATCGGGTAGCTAAATTTATATCTGCTTGCTTGGATTAAAGCAGATTATTCCTTTGTTTTCTTTCCGGAAATGATACGGAAAACAACATAACCCACAACTACCAATGCTATTCCCGTCAAAAGACCGAGTAAAGCATCAGTATTGAAAGTTTTCAAATAGAATCTTTTCATCAATACCGCAATTAGAATGATTGCAATAACAACCACCTGAGTGATTGATTTTGGCTTAGATGTAGTTTCCATAAATTTATTGTCCAAAAGGTTTTTGAGTGCTACAATTTATATTCTCTCCCGGTGAAACGTGAAAATAATCACAAAAATACTGATAATATTGATACCGATAGGCTGTTTTATCAAGCTTTGCACCGTTGCATTCCACGCCGCCATTAATTACATTCACTGTGGCTCCAAATCCGGGTACACGGCCTTTAAGTAGATCATTCTCGGTTGGTTTCCACTTTCCACTCATTATGTCGTGGCACGACGGTTTGGGAAATTGCGGTGTCATCCAAAACCAAAGTGCAGAAGCAAAGGAAAGCACAGGATCATGCGCCAAACGCTCAGGATGAAGCAGCAATGAGTCTTTCGAGCCATACCAAGCTTCACTGAATTGTCCGTAATTATAGTTCCAGCTGAGTTGTTTCGGTCCGCGCCCCAGGTAACTGCGACCTTCCACGGGTGGATAATTCTTTTTTGTCAGGTCGGCGTATTTATTTTTCGTGCTATCCTCCACTTCTTCCACAAAATAAAGTCCCCACTTGAAATAACCTCCCGGAGCTTCGGCCCATCCGCCGCTTGTTTCCTGAGCAATATTGGCTAAGAAAGCCGCTAATTCGCGTTTTTGAGTTGTTTCGTCGCCTTTCAGAAATTCGGGGAAAACCCCAGTTGCTGTCACAAATGCTTTAAAGGTGTAGAAATCTGTGGTTCTTGTTTTTGAGAAAACACCCGTTTTCCCGAAGCGATTTGGGAAAAGCTCGTTCCACTTTTTCTCATTGAGATATTTTGAAAGTGCCGTTTTACTTTTGTTTTTCAAGCTTTTTACTAACGGTTCTTTTGCCAGCCCAACTGTTTGAGAATACAACTGAAGGCTTAGCAACAGAATCAACAAAAGCGCAAAATGTTTCAAGACAGTGTTCACCGCTTAATTAGTTGTTAGTTGTTTGGCAGGTTTTAGGTGCTTTGCCACATCCAGAATACTGGCTGCAATACCTTCGACATCGAGTCCAAGCATGTGATATAATTCTTCGGGTGTTCCATGTTCCACAAAGTTGTCGGATATACCAAGGCGTTTCACCTGAATGTTGTAATTATTATCCGACATAAATTCCAGCACCGCACTACCAAAACCACCCTGAATCACACCGTCTTCGATGGTTATGATTTGGTTGAATTTCCGGGCAATTTCGTGCATCATATTCTGATCAAGTGGTTTCAGAAAGCGTAAATCGTAATGAGCAATCGTTATATTCTGTTCTTTTTCAATCAACTCAATGGCTTTGATGGCTGGAGTTGCCATAGTGCCAATAGTCAAAACAGCCAGCTCATTTCCAGCTTTCAACAGCTCGCCTTTCCCAATTTCTAGTTCCTGCATCGGTTTGCGCCAATCCACAATCGTTCCTTTGCCCCGTGGATAACGAATCACAAAAGGTCCTCTGTCTTCAAGTTGCGCAGTAAACATAAGGTTGCGCAGCTCAATTTCATTGCGCGGTGCAGCAATTGTCATATTTGGGATGCAACGCATATACGCCAAATCAAACAGTCCGTGGTGCGTTGCTCCGTCAGCACCGACAATACCTGCACGATCCAGGCAAAAAATAACGGGTAGGTTTTGAAGTGCCACATCATGAATCACATTATCATAAGCACGCTGCATAAACGAAGAATAAATGTTACAAAACGGAATCATCCCTTCTTTGGCTAAACCAGCCGAGAATGTAACAGCATGAGCTTCGGCAATTCCTACATCGAAAACGCGATTGGGGAGTTCCTTTTGCATAAACACCATGGAGCAACCGGTCGGCATGGCCGGTGTGATTCCAACAATTTTCTTGTTGTTTAATGCCAGTTTCAGCAGGGTTTTACCAAAAACATCCTGAAACAACGGAGGTTCAGGTTGAATGGATTTGCAAGATGAACGCTCGCCGGTTTCCACATCAAATTTTCCGGGAGCATGCCATTCGGTTGCCGATTTTTCAGCAGGCTCGTATCCTTTTCCTTTTTTGGTAATAATGTGAAGTACCTTTGGTCCGTTGAATTTCTTTATTTCCGACATGATTCTCACCAATTCATCTACATCATGTCCATCAATCGGTCCAAAATAGCGGATATTAAGGCCCTCAAAAATGTTATGTTGTTTGGTGATGGCAGCTTTTACGGTATTGTTAAAACTGATAATTCGGTCTCTTCCTTTGTCGTTAATCAACCCAACCTTTTTCATAAAGTTGTAAGCCTTATACCGAATTTTATTGTAAGCCCGTGAAGTTGTAATGTCAACTAAATATTGTGTAAAACCGCCTCTTATTGGATCAATAGCCATTTGGTTATCATTCAGGATAATCAAAAGGTTGTTTTTATCCATCGAAGTATTGTTAAGTCCCTCAAATGCCAATCCCCCTGTCATAGCACCATCTCCAATAACCGCCACAACCTGACGCTTCGGTTCTTCTTTCAACATGGATGCAACGGACATGCCCAATCCTGCCGAAATGGAGGTGGATGAATGGCCAACACCAAAGGCATCGTACTCACTTTCTTTTGGTGAAGGAAATCCG
>Ga0302288_1001513_pt1 | contig 15008 bp, 10 predicted proteins | sample III_Fen_N1_1_FD_194549 | JGI IMG/M metagenome (GOLD analysis project Ga0302288, IMG submission 194549) | Peat permafrost microbial communities from Stordalen Mire near Abisko, Sweden - III_Fen_N1_1 | ecosystem: Environmental > Terrestrial > Soil > Wetlands > Permafrost | place: Sweden: Abisko...
TACATCGATTACTACAACAACGAACGAATCAAAGAAAAATTAAATGGACTAAGTCCTGTGAAATTCAGGACTCAATCCGTTCAAGTAAATTAGTAAATAATCCGTCTAACTTTTTGGGTTCAGATCATGCTCATTTTCTTAACGTCATTCTCAAAGTCGCCGGAAAGATACCCTGCCGGCTCCACTGCAACGCTCATTGTATCAGCGGCAGTGATCTTCACTAATTATGCAGATTCGATTGCGTTATCCGCATCGGAATGTAAGAATTGAATGTTTGCAGCAGTGCCTTAAGAGAATTACTGCATCAATTTTCTTTGCTTAATCAATTCATCAATCCATACCTCACCTTTCATAACAGGCATTAGGTATTGTTGAATAAAATCCACTTGAGATTTTAGCGTATAATTTTTAGCCTTTACCATACCACTGCCAAAATCGTTGTAATAATCACTAATATCAAAAAAAGAATCCGCTTTCTTAAAATCAAAAAGCCTTCTTCTTTGTATTACGATTGTCCATGATTGGCTTTCATCTCCAAGCACCTTTAAAATTCGATTTTTTGACCAATTTAAATAAATAATTGAAGGGTAGCCTCTTCCACCAATACTTATTTCATTTTCATGGTAGTTCTCTTGTCGTAAAAACTTAAATGCTCGAATTATTTCTATTAATCCCTTCTCTTAAAAATCAAGATTATCAATTTCCATTATCGTTATTATTTGTGAATGATTATAATTCTAATGGATCAATATTATTTTGTTTGGCATATCTATTACCTCCGAAAATTCTAGTGCCAGCACCTTTTAATAATCCCATATTCATACCGTGCAGTCTAGTCTAATTAGCCGATTTAAGATTACCGCCCATACCTCTTTAGATAAATTCCTTATACTCGCCTTCTATTTCTGCACATATACTAATACCTGCATTGCCAGTATCTAAAAGTAAATAATAATCAATACCAACACTTAATGCATATTCTTTAAAAATTAGAGACTCGTTCATTATTATTGCAAAATTTGCTTTTACTTTTTGTAATTCATCCTTGATTTCCGATTTTGGTATTTCATTTATGGTATTGTATTGCAAGTATCCGTTTACTTGCACCCTTCCATTTTTTAAACCGCCGACTACAAAGGCGCCAAACTTTTCAAATTTGCAGCTTCTCAAGGATTCTAATAAAGTTTCTAGGGTGGCACCAATAAACTTCTTATTATTCATGTTTAGAGTTTTTTAGTTAATACAAATTAAACGAATTAACCAAAATAGCTACCACCTCTTACTGTTAATCATTCTTAACTTTTTTCCATGCGCCTATTGTATGAAAAAGTAGATGGCCTGGAAAGCAGACCGAAGGGAGGGAATGTGGGACTAGTGCGACTTCGACGGCTTGGTGCAGGGGGCGCGACGAGATCGGCAGTGTTTTTTTCGACGGCTCTTGAGACTAGAAAACAACGCTGATGTCTAGCGTCAACCAGCCAAGACTAGCGGAGCACGGTGCCACATTCCCGGACAAAGGGGAGCGCTTTTCGCACATGGAAAAGGCAAAAGATAAAGGAAGCGTTACTCGGTTATTTATGCAGCCAGAGTTCGGGGTTGAGGCGTTGGGTATCTTTCCACAGCTGGAAGTGCAGGATGGTTTGATTGTTTTGAGCTTCGTCCACGAAAATTCTGCCCAGGCTTTGTCCGGTCTTTACCTTATCGCCGGCCTTCACATGAATACCGGAAAGGTTGGCATATACGCTCAGGTAGTTACCGTGCCTCACAATAATGGAATTGTTGTAACCCGGTAAGGCAAACACCTTGCTGACGATTCCGTTGTAAATAGCTAAGGCTTCTGCCCCTGCTTTCGTGCGAATATCAATGCCCTTGCTGCTGTTCTCCACGTACTTCAGATCCTGAAACTTTTGTTCGCCGTAGTGTACCACAATCGTGCCCGGTTGCGAAACGGGATACGGCAACCGTCCCTGCAACTTGCCGAAATCGCCCGACAAGTCCTTTTCCTGTACGGTCATGGCATATCCCCCCTTCGTTGTAGGCACCGTTCTGTTCTTTTCTTTGGCGGCCTCTGCGGCAGCCTTGCGGGCTTCCTCGGCAATGATGTTCTCAATTTGACGGTTCAACTGGTCGGCCAATTTCTTCTGGCGTTGAATCTCGGCGCTCAAAGTCTTCTCTTTTGATTTTAACGAGTTTACCAACTTGGTCTTGTCATTTTTCTCGTTCTTCAGCAGGTTGGCTTCCTGAACGCCCTTGCTTTTCACCGCGTCTTTTTCTTGGTAGGAATGTTCAAGCTCCTGGCGCTTGCCATCCACTTGCACTTGTTTGTGCGAAATTTCATCGGCTTGCACTTTTTGGTAATCGGAATACTCGCTCAAGTAACGAAGACGCCTCGTCATCTGATCCATGTTTTTTGAAGACAACAGAAACATCAGCTTATCTTCCGATTTATTTTTGCGTGACATGAGCCGGAGAGAACGGGCGTATTGTTGCTTTTTCACGTTCAAATCGCGGCTTAATTCCTCATATTCCGTTTTGCTTTGCACGACTTCGGAGTCAATCGACTTTAATTCCGTGTCCAACACCTTTAAGAAAGACTCCCTCTTTTTAATCTTGTCAGTGAGTACATTCAACTTGTACACCGTGTTTTTGGCCGTCGTCTTGTTCTTATCCAACTGCTTGGACGTTTCCTCGATGGTTTTCATCGCATCTTTCCGTTTCATTTCAAGATCCGACAGGCGCTTGCTGGTTTGGGCAGACACCGGCTGAAGCAGGATAACACAAGCTATCAGCAATTTGGATAGGACGTGCTTCATAACATATCGTCAAATCGTTTGATCAACTCGTTTACAGTAACCTTCTTGTATTTGGGCGGAATGGGAAAACTGAAATCCGCTGCCGAATTGAAGGCAGGCTTGAGATAGGTAAGCTTTAGCTTTAACGTTGAAGGCTTTTTGTCCGTCGTTTTTGTTTTGGCATTGATTTCTACCAAACGGGGAAAGGTGATGGACTTTGTTTCTTGAAAATCGGTGTAGTTAACCGTCAACGCGCTCGACAAATCATCCGAATTCAAGCTCATCTGATTGTATTGCTGATGAGCGTCCAGCAAGTAAAACAAGGTATAATTCCGTTTCTCAAGGCTAAGTTTCATACCTTCCTTTTGCTTTTGCCAAACAAAGGTGTTCAGGTCTTTTTCCCTAGGCTCTTCCTTTCCGGGAATGAACATGCGATTGGTCAACAGCTTTTCCAGAATTTTATACAGGCCATCGGTAGCATACGGTAGGTTTTTCAGGGCTTCCACCGCGTAAATTTGGTGCAAGCGGCTGACAATGATAATGCTATCAGGACGTATGAGGCAACGGGCAATCTCTATGCCGACAAAGGGCTGAAGCGACAGAATCATGCAACTGTCCATCTTTAGTTTGATGGAACCCTTCATGCTGGTGCTGATGCCTTCTTTTCCGGAAAACCAAAAATCAACCTTCGAACTTAGTTCCCTGACTGGCGGCTTTTCAAGTATCAAGCTCTTGAGCGCATCCATATCCTGACGGTTGGGCTTGGTCACCACCATTTTGGAAGAATGGCATCCCCATAACAAGCAGAGGGTCAGTATAAAAAAAATAGAAGAAAATCGTTTCATATTATTCAATCGGATTTGTTGCATGTTCTACGTAGCGCCCTGTTTGCACTTTCATGAGTAGCGTCGGATTTGGATTTTCCAATTTGGAAGCCTTTTTCCACTGTACCAGCGCACCTGTTTGATCTTGGTTGAACCATAAAATGTCACCGTAATGTTCAAGCATCTCCACCCCGGAATCCGGCTCAATGGCAATGGCGCGCTCAATGTATATCTTGGCCAATCCGAACTGTCCTTGCTTAAAGAATATCCAAGCAAAAGTATCCAAAAAGGTCACGTTTTTCGGTTCTGCATCGATCGTCTTGCGCGACATGCGCTCGGCTTTCGACAATTCCCTTCCGCAAACAGCCAGATAATACGCATAGTTATTGAGTACCAATAAATTGGAAGCATTCACCTCCAGTGCTTTTTCGTAATAGTCGAAAGAAGCTATCGTATCACCCTTGAGCAGGTACATGTCTCCGCACAGTCCGTACAACCGTGAAATAAAGCCGTTGTCCTCTTTATCGGCAAGCGCTATGGCTTTTTTAAACGCATCGATGGCCAACTGACTTTTTTCCGGATCGAGTTTATGGTCATCCTGCTCGGATGTCCAAGATAAGCCGTAATAAAACCAAAAAATGGACTCTTGGGGAAAATAGTCCAGGGCTTTTTTACAAATAGCCTGAATAACGGACTGGTTGTCGTATTCCAGGTTTATTTCCAAATAGGTGCGCCATGCTTTCAGTTGATTGGGATTCAAGTCAAGCACCGTCTTTAATTCGTTTCTGGCTTCCAGCTTCTTTCCCCTTTCCATCAACCATTGAACATACAGTTCTCTGATCTGGTACTCGTTGGGGTGCTGTTCCAGTAGTTGGTCAAAATACGTTTGGACCTGAAGGGTGTCACCTCCCTTGAGCGACTCGACCAGAATGGGAGTCAATATGCTCAACTTGGTGTCGACATCGGTTGCAGGATTGGTGAGCGCCTTTTGCAGCTCCTTCATGGCAGCCAAACTGTCGCCGGTAGCATTGTAGTAGTCAGCCATTGAGAGGGGAATTGCCGGATTGGTTGGGTCCATGACGATGGCCTCTTTATAGGTAGCAATTGCTTTTGCGGGTTCACCCAGATCCATCCAGGTATCTCCCAGCAACAAAACAAAATCGACGTCGTTGGGAAACTCCTCGCGCAACGACTCTATTTCCCGAATGGCTTTTTTCGGTTTTCCCAAAGTTTTGAACACCTTGTATTTCTCCAGACTGACCGATTCGTTTTTTCCGATTATCCGTTCAATCCGGTTGTAGGTTTTCACTGATTCTTTCAACGCTCCTGTTTTGGTGTAGAGGCTAGCCAACTGATACAAAAGGTTTTCGTCATTCGGTCTGCCCTTCACCAGGCGTTCGTACAACACGATGGCGTCATCTTGTTGGTTTTGGGTCATCAGCAGATTGGCCAGGCCGAATGCGTACCATTCGTTGGAAGGAGCCAAGCGGTAGGCTTTCTCCAACGCCGAAAGTGTGAGTTCCGCCGCGTTCAGACTCCGATAGAACGATGACAGTTCGTACCAGGGTTGTGGGTTAAGGGAGTCTATCAGGGTGCATTGCCGAAAGAGTTCAAAGGCTTCGGGAAATTGTTCCTGTTGCTTGAGGTTGATGGCTTGTTGAAATAGGTAATCGAACCGCTGACTGTCAATTTCGCTTAGAGCAGCTGCTTGCACAACAGAAGCCTTGTCACTGGCAGTTCGCTTGTGTTTCACCACAGCACCGGCAGTATTCACCACCAATGCCAACGAAAGAAGAAGCATCAACCGTTTCATGTGTCGTTATCGCTTGCCTGTATGGCCGAAACCGCCGGCTCCACGTTCCGTTTCTCCAAGCTCATTCACAGCGTCCCATTCCGCTTGCACATGGGCGGCAATGATCATCTGGCAGATGCGTTCGCCGTCTTCAACCAAAAAATCGTCTTGCGACAGGTTGACCAAAATAACGCCAACCTCACCACGATAATCGGCGTCAATGGTTCCGGGTGAATTGAGAACGGTAATGCCCTTTTTTAGGGCCAATCCACTTCTGGGTCGTATCTGCGCCTCAAAACCGGCCGGCAATTCCAAAAAAAGGCCTGTCGGTATCAAGGCTCTTTGCAGGGGTTTCAACAAAACCGGCTCGTTCAGGTTGGCCCTGATGTCCATGCCGGCGGAAAGGGCTGTGGCGTATGTGGGAAGGGGGTGTTTGGAACGGTTGACGATGGCTATCTTCATGGGGAAATTATAACATTACAACTCAACAAAAGTACGAAAATTCAATGTACCTTTGTCGGTGTTTCAAAAAAGATTATCTCGTATGAAGAAGCGATGGTTCTTTCCTTTCCTGATGCTGTCATGCATCCTGGGGGCAACCTGTATTTCCTGTAACAACAATACCGATGAAACTGATTGGCGGGACGCCAACATTGCCTATATGTCAAAGGTTGCCAAAAAAACAGGCATCCTCACCATCGGTGATTCGCTGAACGGATATTCCGGCATCTATTACGAGATTCTTGAATCGGGTGACGCCAGCACCGAGAGTCCCATCGTTGGAGATATCGTCACAGTCGATTACGAGGGGTGGCTATACAACAGCTCCGACGCATTCGACAGCAAAACTGATTTTTCGCAGCAACTCGGCAAAAACCTGATTAGCGGCTGGACACTGGCTCTTGAGCGCATGCACGTGGGAGATAAGTGGCAGATCTACATTCCTTACTACTTAGGCTATGGCATCGTCAAATACGACGAGGTACCTGCCTATTCCGCCTTGAAGTTCACCATCAAGCTGAAAGAAATCACCACCACACGGTAAGCGCCTTGCCGACCCTCACTACAATTTAACAGGTTACGTTCAACGGGGATTTTAATTAATTCCTGTTCGCTTTTTGGAGTTCGCCAGCATGAGAAAATGGGTGGCGGCAACCAAAAAAGAAATCAATAGCCCCCAACTGGCCAGCCCCATAATGGCATACCAGGAGATGAAAAATTCCCCCATTCTGTAGCCGTAAAACGTTAGCAACAGCATCCAGAACTGAAGTAGCGTCAGTAAGGGCATCCACTTGACGGATAACTGCTGGCTGTTTTTCCTGAAATAAGGAAGCAGAGACATAACAAACAGTGCTGGCAAGATTCCCACCATACACCAGTCAATGATTCTCCAGGTGCCATCGTCAAGAAAATCAAGGAATCCGGTACCATAAACAACCATCAACAGCAAGCTGGCCGCCAACAGGCTGTTCTCCGAAGATTTACGGACAGCATGGAGCTTCAATTGTTCAAACAAATGGGGTAAGGTCAACAACAGAAACGAAAGCCGGTACATGTAGTTGTTTCCAATGGCAAACGTCCCGGCAAAAAGGAGAGCGCCGGCAATAAATGGGGGAACGGTCTCACTGATGGTCGCGTCAGACGGATACAGTTTGCTGATAAAATCGTAGCCCTTACGGTATAGCAGTATAACAGCAATGATCGCCACGACAATCAACCCATTTGAAACGACAGGAATCCATGCATCCGGAAAGAATTTTTCCAACAGCACGTTCTTTCCATATGCCATAATCAAGGGTTGGGGCGTATTGTGTGTGATCAACGTGATGACATCGAACGAATAAATCAGGTATCCCAGCAGTAAAAGGCCGGTTCCAATTATAACGATGAGTCGTTTCCGAAGCGATACAGGTTCAAGAATCAGCAAGGGCACCAATACCATTGGGTATAACTTTAATACGCTAGATAGCCATATAATTGCTGCGGAAATATACAGCCTAACCTGAGGATTCAGACGTCGGATTTTCGGTAAATAAATGGTCATAAAAGCAACCAACATAAACAGCACACTGTCGGAATTTCCTCGTTCCAACAGCAACAACACGGGTGGTGAAAAGAAAAACGCCAAGAAAAAAAGGCTTTGTTTGACGTTCTTAACCTTAAACAGGAAGCAGGCCGTCACGGCAAACAGAAAAATCAGTGTCAATCCGACTGGGACAACATCGTTCCTGTCGAAGTGAAAGCTATCTGCCAGGTGCAACCAAATAGGTGGATAGTTAAATTTCCTGCCGAATGGATCAATCGGGTTTTCGAGATACGGATTTATTCCGGCCTTCATGCACTCGCTTGCTGAAGAAATGCCGGTGAGGTCACCAAACGGGAACGCCAAACCTTTGTAAGCAACGGTAGTTTTACAGGTAATCTGGATAATGATCAAGGCCAATAAGGCCGCGACGACAACAGCTGCAAGTAATCTGTTTTTATTCAAGGGGCGATTCATCGGTGTCAATCACATGGTCATCCCCTATTTTTGTAGGCAATCGTAGCTGTTGCCTGATTGGTCGGCATCAGCAGCACTTCTGCAATCTGAATGTGGGGAGGTGCTGAAGCGGCGAAATAAACCGTTTCGGCTACATCATCACCGCTGAGGGGAAGGATACCTTTGTAGAAATCGTCGGCTGCCTGCTTGTTTCCCCTGTAACGGACAACCGAAAAATTGGTTTCAACCATGCCCGGCTTGATGTTGGTAACGCGGAGGGGCGTTTCCACCAAATCAATACGCAACCCGTCAGATAGTGCTTTGACAGCTGCTTTTGTAGCGCAATAGACACTGCCACCGGGATAAGCCGCGTCTCCGGCAATGGAACCGATGTTGATGATGTGCCCTTTGTTTCGCTCAACCATTCCGGGCACCACCAATCGAGTCAGGGTGAGCAACCCCTTGATATTGGTATCGATCATGATGTCCCATTCATCAACGTTTCCCTCGTGTTCCTTGTCCACTCCGATGACCAGGCCGGCGTTGTTGATGAGCACGTCGATGTCACGCCACTTGCCTTCCAACGAGTCGATGGCCGCCGTGGCTGCCTGGCGGTCTCGCACGTCAAACGCCAACAACAGGATTTCCACCCCGTATAAGGTTTCAAGTTCCTGCTTCAAAGCCTCCAACTTATCGACGCTTCTGGCATTCAAAATCAGGTTGGAACCCTGAGAGGCGAATTTTCGAGCACAGCCTTCACCAATGCCACTGCTGGCACCGGTGATAAAAACGAGGGATTGTTTCATGACGTCAGTTTCCCGTAAAATTACACGGATTTAGCGGTTTTACAAAACCCTATTTTTTCCCCCAGCCCAAGGAGCGTTGCAGTGAAGCCGGTTGGGTATGGTCTGTCCCTGCCGGCGAAACGGAAACACCTACTTGTTTAGGAAGAAAAAGAAAAAACCCTCCATTAACTGTATCGTTAACAGAGGGCTTGAAAATTTTATAGATGGTATATCAGACCAACTTCTTGAACAGTTCCCTGAAACTAACCTTGTCAGCAATGAGGCCCTTTAGTTCGCTGATAGCCACACGATCCTGCAACATAGTGTCACGGAAGCGGATGGTCACCGTCTGATCTTCCAGCGATTGGTGGTCAACGGTTACGCAGAAGGGCGTACCGATGGCGTCCTGACGACGGTAGCGTTTACCGATGGAATCCTTTTCATCGTATTGGCACTTGAAGTCGAACTTCAAGTCATCAATGATGGAGCGGGCCATTTCGGGCAGACCGTCTTTTTTAATCAGCGGCAATACAGCCAGCTTAATGGGAGCCAGTGCAGGCGGCAACGTCAATACCACGCGGGTCTCACCGTTTTCCAACACCTCTTCCTTGTACGAACCGGCCATGACACTCAGGAACATGCGGTCGACGCCGATGGAAGTCTCGATGACGTAGGGCACGTAACTTTCGCTCGTTTCCGGATCGAAATACCGGATGTTCTTGCCTGAGAATTTCTCGTGGCTGGATAAATCGAAGTCGGTACGGGAGTGGATGCCTTCCACTTCCTTGAAACCAAACGGCATCTCGAACTCGATATCGGTAGCGGCATTGGCGTAGTGAGCCAACTTATCGTGGTCGTGAAAGCGGTATTTTTTATCTCCGATACCCAAGGCTTTGTGCCAGTTGAGACGGGCCTCTTTCCATTTGGCAAACCATTCCAGTTCAGTGCCGGGTTTGACAAAAAACTGCATTTCCATTTGTTCGAACTCGCGCATGCGGAAAATGAACTGACGGGCTACAATCTCGTTGCGGAACGCCTTACCAATTTGGGCAATACCGAAGGGCAGCTTCATGCGGCCGGTCTTCTGCACATTCAGGTAATTTACAAAGATACCCTGAGCCGTTTCCGGACGCAGGTAAATCTTCATGGCACCGTCGGCTGTGGAACCCATATCGGTAGAAAACATGAGGTTGAACTGACGCACTTCCGTCCAGTTGCGGGTGCCGGAAATGGGGCAGGCAATTTCCTCGTCGAGGATGATTTGACGCAAATCTTCCAGGTTGCCATCGTTCAGCGCCTGGGCATACCGGGTATGGAGCACATCCCGCTTGGCTTGTTGTTCCAGCACGCGTTCATTGGTCGAGCGGAACTGAACTTCGTCGAAGCTCTCGCCAAACCGCTTAGCCGCCTTGGCCACCTCTTTGTCTATTTTGTCGTCGTATTTGGCCAATTGATCCTCGATGAGCACGTCAGCCCTATAGCGTTTCTTGGAATCTTTGTTGTCAATCAAGGGGTCGTTGAATGCATCCACGTGACCCGAAGCCTTCCAAATGGTGGGGTGCATGAAGATGGCCGAATCGATGCCCACGATATTCTCGTGTAGGAGCACCATGGCATCCCACCAGTATTTTTTAATGTTGTTTTTCAGCTCAACACCATTCTGACCGTAGTCGTACACGGCGCCCAATCCGTCGTAAATCTCGCTGGAAGGAAAAACAAAACCATATTCTTTGCAATGGGAAACCAATTTTTTAAATACGTCTTCTTGCTGTGCCATAGTCTACTCATTATTTTTTTCGAGCCTGCAAAGGTAGTGAAAGCTGAGAGCAGAAAAATGAACTCGTTCATTTTTTTTACTGAAGCGCATCCTACCTTCGAAAAAGTTTCAAAGTAAGTGATTTTTTTGGATTATATTTGCACGTAAAGCATGCAAAGTACGATTTCACCATGCCAAAACGACCTATGAAAGAACCAGAAATACGGGAGGAAGAGGGAGAATCAGTTTCCCGGGAAGACGACGCTCCGGTTACGGCCGCTGAAGTGACATCAGACACTCCCGATGATACCGATGTCGAAGCCGGCGGCCACTCCGAATACCAGGTTCCTGACTTGAAAGACGTTGTCGTGCGCCACCACCTCTCGGGCATGTACCAAAACTGGTTTCTCGACTATGCTTCCTACGTTATTTTAGAGCGCGCCGTGCCCAACCTGGCCGACGGGTTGAAACCGGTTCAACGACGTATCCTCCACTCCATGAAACGCCTTGATGATGGGCGCTACAACAAGGTGGCCAATATCATCGGCCACACCATGCAGTTTCACCCCCACGGCGACGCCTCCATTGGCGATGCGTTGGTACAACTCGGGCAAAAAGACCTATTGATTGACTGCCAGGGAAACTGGGGCAACATCCTCACAGGCGACGGTGCAGCTGCACCCCGTTACATCGAGGCCCGCTTGTCAAAGTTTGCCATCGATGTCACGTTCAATCCAAAAACTACGGAATGGAAACCTTCCTACGACGGCCGAAACAAGGAGCCGATTAGCCTGCCCGTTAAATTCCCCTTACTGTTGGCACAAGGCGTGGAGGGCATTGCTGTAGGTTTGTCCTCCAAAATAATGCCCCATAACTTCAACGAACTCATCGATGCCAGCATCGCCTGCCTGCGTGGTGAAAGCTTCGTGTTATACCCCGATTTCCTCACCGGTGGTTCCATCGATGTCAGCAAATACAACGATGGCGAGCGGGGTGGTTCGGTAAAGGTCAGGTCAAAAATCAGCAAGTTAGACAACAAGACCTTGGTTGTCACGGAAATCCCTTATGGAAGAACCACCACAAGCGTAATCGAGTCAATCCTGAAGGCCAACGACAAGGGTAAAATCAAGCTTCGGAAGGTGGACGACAACACCGCCCAATATGTCGAAATCCTGGTACACCTGGCTCCCGGCGTTTCTTCCGACAAAACCATTGACGCACTGTATGCGTTCAGTGATTGCGAGGTGAGCATCTCACCCAACTGCTGCGTCATCTACGACAATAAACCTGTTTTTCTAACCGTTTCCCACCTGCTGAAGTATTCCACCGAGAATACCAAACGGTTGTTGAACCTTGAATTGGAAATCCACCGGAACGAATTGCTTGAATCCCTCCTATTTAACAGCCTGGAAAAAATCTTCATCGAGGAACGCATCTACAAGGACAAAGCCTTCGAAGAAAGCAAGGACATGGATCAGGTGGTTAGTCACATTGATAAACGATTGGAGCCATTCAAACCGACCTTCTACCGAGAAATCACGCAGGAGGATATCCTTCGGCTGATGGAGATCAAGATGGGTCGCATTCTGAAGTTCAATTCCGAAAAGGCAGATGAGCTCCTTTCCTCCCTGAAATCACAAATCGAGCAGACCGAAAAACAGCTGCAGAACATTGTCGGTTACGCGATTGAATGGTTTGAGGGCTTGCAAAAAAAATACGGGAAATTGTATCCAAGGCGGACGGAAATCCGAAACTTTGATACCATCGTGGCCGCTAAAGTGGTGGAAGCCAACGAAAAGCTGTATATCAACCGCGAGGAAGGCTTTATTGGCACCAGCTTGAAAAAAGACGAACTTGTGTGCACCTGCTCCAGCATCGATGATGTCATCTTGTTTTACAAGGATGGCAAACTCAAGGTGGTCAAGGTGTGCGAAAAGATGTTTGTCGGCAAGAACATCTTGTACATCAACGTGTTCAAAAAGAACGATACGCGCACCATCTACAACATGGTGTACCGGAACGGGAAGGACGGAGCCGCCTACATCAAACGGTTTGCGGTGAACGGCATTACCCGTGACAAGGAATACGAGCTTTCACAAGGATTGCCCGGATCGAGGGTGTTGTATTTCAGCGCCAATCCAAACGGCGAGGCGGAGGTAATTCGCATCACACACAAGCCTGGACCGCGCATCAAAAAACTGCAGTTCGACAAAGACTTCAGCGAAATAGCCATCAAAGGCCGCCAGTCTATGGGTAACCTCGTGTCAAAAAACGACATCCACCGGATCACGCTCAAACAAAAGGGCGGTTCCACCTTGGGTGGCCGTCAGGTTTGGTTCGACCACGATGTGCTCCGTCTCAACTACGACGGCCGGGGGAATTATCTAGGCGAGTTCCAAAGCGATGACTGCATTTTGGTTATTACAAAAAATGGGCACTACCGTACAACCAATTTTGATTTGAGCAATCATTACGAGGACAACATGCTGGTCATCGAGCGCTTTAAGGTTGACAAGATTTGGACAATCGCCCTCTATGACGCCGATCAGCAAGGACTTCCCTACCTGAAGCGGTTTGCATTGGAGCCCAGCCCCAAACAATGCTCGTTGATTGGAGACAACGCAGCCACGACCCTCATCCTGTTGACCGACACCTATTACCCGCGTATCAAGGTCACATTCGGTGGCAACGACAGCTTCAGGGAAAGCCTTGAAATTGATGCCGACGAGTTCATCAGCGTGAAAAGTTTCAAGGCCAAGGGCAAACGGTTAACGACCTTTGCCGTGGAGGAGATACAGGAATTGGAGCCTGTCCGTTTTCAGGAAGTGGCTGAGGAGCTTCCGTCCACCCAATCGGTGGAAATTGAAGTGGATGAAGAGGAACACGACGCACAGGATGATGCCGTGATCAGCCAAACAGATATCGAGGATGAGATTGTTGGACAGATGAAGCTTTTCGATTAACCGATTTTTTATTACCTTTGCAGTCCTTTCGCGTCTGTGGTGTAATTGGTAGCCACGCCAGACTTAGGATCTGGTGCTGTGAGGCGTGCAGGTTCGAGTCCTGTCAGACGCACAGAAAAAGTGTTTAATAAGCATGCTTATTAAACACTTTTTTTTTAAGCAAGCCTAAAATAGCCCACGAGAGAGCAATGCAGCGGCCTGACAAAATGTGAGGGCTTGGTGATGTCATCTCCGGTTGGAGTGCCGATGGACATGGAGGCGATGCAGACCAGTTCTAGGTAATGACCATTCAGTTCCTTGTATCGAACCTGCATAGGAAGATCACAACCTTCATTGTAGGTGTTCCATTCAAAACGGTCAATCGTTTCTATGTGAATATTTATCAGCACTTTATGCTTTATGTTCCATGGTTTTAGTACTTTTGTTTTGAATCTTTTGGACGAGGGCTATATTTAGTTCTAACTCTCTAAAGATAAATATATTACCAAACAGATGCAACTTCCATTTTGGAATATTAAGATAATGATATACTATTCTTATAAAGCTTTTAAATCATGGATTTTTACAAAGAAAATATCGATACTGTCATAAAAGAATTAAACAGTAATAGTACGGATGGACTCGATGAACGCAAAATTTCATCGGCAAGGCAAAAGTATGGAAGCAATGTGCTGAAAGCAACGAATACAATAAGTTTTATTAAAATTCTTGTCCGTCAATTCATTAGCCCGCTTGTTTCCATTTTGATTGTTGCCTCTGCAGTGTCGTTTTATTTAGGACAGTTTCGTGATGGATCTATTCTTATTGCTATTGTTATACTAAATGCAGTTATTGGTTTCTATGAGGAATGGAAATCGGAAAATATTCTTGCTTCGCTAAAGAGTTTGGTTGTTGATACATGCAATGTAATAAGGGGCGGAAAGATCATTGAAATTCCAGTCGACAATCTTGTTCCGGGCGATATTGTAAAATTAGCTGAAGGCGATGGCATTCCAGCCGACATTCGCCTGATTGAATCGAATGAATATTCAGCAAATGAATTCATACTTACCGGCGAATCGCTACCGGCCAACAAGGACCCTCTATTTATTACCGACAAATCCCTGCCTTTTAATGAAATAAAAAACTGTGTTTACATGGGAACTACAGTTGCGCGAGGCGATGCAACCGGCATTGTTTATGCAACCGGAATACAAACGGAGATTGGTAAAATCAGCACAAACTCTCAAAAAATCAAAGTTGCCAAAGCACCGGTTCAAATTGAAATTGCTGATGTAGCCAAAAAACTAACATATATAACTTTAATCATAGCTGCCGTTCTTTTTGCAACACGGTTGTTCATGAAAGATTCAATAGCATTGGCACTTGTTTTTTCAGTAAGTGTTGCTGCTGCAATGGTGCCAGAAGGTTTGCCTGCACAGATTTCGATGGCTCTTGCCCTTGCAGTTGGACGATTGTCTAAACGAAAGGCCATTGTGAAGAATATTGCTGCTGCTCAAACATTAGGTTCGGCTACTGTTATTGCTTCAGACAAAACAGGGACCATTACAAAAAACGAAATGACCATAACCGGGTGTTATTTCGACGGGAAAACCTTTTCTGTTTCCGGATTGGGTT
>Ga0302288_1001517_pt1 | contig 14979 bp, 12 predicted proteins | sample III_Fen_N1_1_FD_194549 | JGI IMG/M metagenome (GOLD analysis project Ga0302288, IMG submission 194549) | Peat permafrost microbial communities from Stordalen Mire near Abisko, Sweden - III_Fen_N1_1 | ecosystem: Environmental > Terrestrial > Soil > Wetlands > Permafrost | place: Sweden: Abisko...
TTAAAATTACCTTGATTCTGTCCATCATGTAAAGTGCTCCTTACTAACCAACCTAATTTGAACTATATACATAAAGTTAAACTATACACAAAGTCAAACTATATACATAAAGCAAAACTTTTTAACGGCAAAGAAAAATGCAAATCCAGTTAACCGGACTAAATTTGCATTTGCATAATCTCTTTATATGATTCCATCATTTTATCTCTTACAGCAACAGTATACTGTAAGGCAGTGCTTGCTTTCTGCAAGGCAATTGTAAGGTCATGGGTACTTTCTGTTTCTCCCATCGCCAGTTTAATTTCTTCATTTTCAGCATCAGACATATAACTATTTGTAGTATTCAGATTGCTTACGGCCGAGTTGAAAATGCTGCCAAACATGTCTTCCGAATTAGAGCCTGCAACTTTTTTTGCAAGTCCGCTTGAATCGGCTACACTTTTTACAGCGTCAGAGCTGACATTATACAATGATGTGATATCCATCTGAATTTCCTCCTGCCATATATTTTGGCTCTTATATCAATTATTTTAAGAAGTTAACTTATTTACTATTTTTATAAAATTATCTTATTTACCCATTTCCAATCCTTTTACCGCCATCGCTTTGCTGGCATTAAAAGCTGTTGCATTTGCCTCATAAGAACGGCTGGCATCAATCAGATTGGTCATTTCAGTTACAATATTAACATTAGGATACGTTACGTATCCGTCAGCATCTGCATCTGGGTGGGAAGGATCATAAACTTTATTCATAGCTGTCTGGGTATCTTCATAAACCCCGGATATCTTTACGCCACTTCCTGTATAATTATCTATATTTTCATTTAATACTTTGCTGAAAGGCGTCTGTGAATCCTTTTCTGTAAAGGTCACTACTTTTCTGACATAGGCCGTTCCATCATCGGTACGGGTCGTATTTGCATTTGCAACATTTTCTGAAATGATATCCATACGATATCTCTGAGCTGTAAGTCCTGACGCATTAATATCAAAAGATGAAAATATGTTCATATTGATTCCTCCTTACCACAAAATTACTTCATTGCAGTTTTTAAATTGCTGAATTCCTCGTTAATACTGTCAATCAGTGCCGTGTATTTAATCTGGTTCGAAGCAAGCAGGGAATTTTCCGTATCGATATCAACGTTATTTCCATCCAGTCTGTAGGAGACATCCGTGTTATCTTTATAGGTTCTTGCTGCTAACTGATCCGACGTGATATTTGAAACTTTTTCATCCATAGAATTATATTTGGTGTTACCAAGAGCTTTTTTTAATTCGGATTCGAAAGTTATATCTTCTCTTTTATAATTTGGTGTATCCACATTGGCAATATTATTGGAAATTGCCTGATTGCGTAGCCATGACGCATCCGCCGCCTTGTCTAATACATTAATGTAGTCGTATACATTGGAATTTATCATAAGAATTCTCCTTCCGCAGGCGTAGAAAACGAAAACCGCCCTATTACATTATAATTTATTTACAAAAAAACACAAGTTTTTTTTATGAAATAACCACTTTATGTAGTGTCCAATTTTAATCTATCCACTAAATGTTCTTTGAAGCCCCATTCTATGCTTATTTGCATAGGTATTACGCCTAAAAAAAACCTTCTGAAATATTCTCATTTTATGTCTTTACAATACAAATTCTAGGACTTTTTTCAAAAATATAGTACTTATTTACCAGTGCAAATAAAAAAAGGACCTACTGATTCTTAACCTCAATAAATCCTTTTATCTTCCACTAATCCATTATTATTTTATTTTCTTCCAGCTTGTTCTTTCAGTTTTTCGATTTCACTGTAAACTGCATCGTTAACCACCTTAATATAGGTTCCCTTCATTCCAGAAGAGCGGGATTCTATTACTCCTGCGCTTTCAAATTTACGGAGTGCATTCACTATTACCGATCTTGTAATTCCTACACGATCTGCAATCTTGCTTGCTACAAGGATTCCCTCCATTCCGCTTAATTCATCAAATATATAAGTAATTGCTTCCATCTCAGAATAAGAAAGAGTTCCGATAGCAGATTTGACAACTGCAAGTTTTCTGATTTCCTCAGCGCTTTCTTCATTTACTGCACGAAGCATTTCAAGTCCAACCACGGTTGTTCCATACTCGCATAATATTATGTCGTCAATGTCATACTGTTCATCACATTTATAAATAAACAAAGTACCCAGTCTCTCTCCCGCAATATCGATAGGAGTTACAACTGCCTGGAATTTTCTTACATCAGTCTTTTCAAAACCCAGAGTAGCAAGATTTACGTTTTCTTTTGTGGAAAGTACTCCCAGTAAACGTTCATTCAGAAGATTATCTACATAACCTCCTACCTTATCATCAATAAGTTCATCAATTTCCTTCATGCCTTCGCATAAACCCACTCCAAGTACTTTTCCTTTTTTACTTATTACAAGTACATTGGAACTAAGAATTTCCCTCATGACTTTACAAATATCATTGAATACAACTTTACTGGAATTATTGTTATGCAACAATTTTCCTATTTTTCTCGTCTTGTCTAGTAACTGTACACTGCTCATATACAACCTCTCCTTATCGTTTAATATTCAATAAATAGTCCCGCACAATTTATTTAATAATTTATTCTATCACAACTATTCCTATCAATCAACCGTACTTGGCATTAAATAAGCAAAAATAGAGCGAATTATGTTGAAAATTCACACTATTTTTTGTAATTTCATTGCAATTTCATTATTATTCGCGAGATGCGAATGCAGGTAATCTTATTTCACAGTTATATATCCGCACTTTTCATCCGAGCAAACCAGCTTGTTTCCTTTTTCCAGCATAACAGCTCCACATTTTTCGCACTTGATTTTAGAAGGTTTTTGCCAAACCATAAAATCGCAGTCCGGATTTCCGATACAGCCATAATACTTTCTGCCTTTTTTTGTTTTTTTCAGGACAATATCTTTTCCGCATTTTGGACATTCAATACCAATTTTTTCGAAATAAGCTTTTGTGTTTTTACATGCAGGGAACCCGGGACAGGCAAGGAATCTTCCGTGGGGACCATATTTTATAACCATCTGGCGACCACATATATCACAAACTTCATCAGAAACTTCGTCGGCGATTTCTACTTCACTCAAATTCTTTTCCGCAGTTTCCACTGCTTCATTTAAATCAGGATAGAAATTGGAAACTACCGTCTTCCAGTTAACGACGCCTTCTTCAACTTTATCTAAAAGTGCTTCCAGATTAGCGGTAAAGTTAGCATCTACAATACTTGGGAAAGCATCTTTCATCATATTATTAACTACTTCCCCAAGCTCTGTCACATAAATATTCTTATTTTCCTTGGTAACATAACGTCTTGCAAGAATGGTTGTTATTGTAGGTGAATAAGTACTTGGTCTGCCAATGCCCAGTTCTTCCATGGAATGAACCAAAGAAGCTTCCGTATAATGTGCAGGAGGCTGTGTAAAATGTTGCTTTTCATCAAATTCATTAAAGGTAAGTTTAGTTTTTGCATCAAGATCTTTGATTAGTGTATTGCTTTCTTCTTTTTCTTCATCTGAGTCTGTATAAACGCTCATAAATCCATCAAAGAGAACTTTAGATGCAGCTACTGTAAATCGATAACCTCCACCGTCAATTTTTACAGAAGTAGTCTCATAAAGTGCTGGATTCATGCGGCTGGCAACAAAACGTTTCCAGATTAACTGGTACAGACGCATCTGGTCTCTGCTCAGTGAATCTTTAATTTCAAAAGGAGTTCTTGAAATTTCTGTGGGGCGAATTGCTTCATGGGCATCCTGAATTTTCTGATTCTGCTTCTTATCTATGGAAGGTTCTGCTGAATACTTTTTACCATAGGTTTTTTCAATATATTCTTTTGCCATTACTTCTGCTTCTTCTGACACTCTTGTGGAGTCAGTACGCAGATAAGTGATGATACCTACCGTACCATTGCCTTTTATGTCAATACCTTCATAAAGTTGCTGGGCTAGACGCATAGTTTTCTGTGTAGAGAAATTCAGTACCTTACTGGCCTCCTGCTGCAATGTTGAGGTAATAAAAGGTCTTGGAGCATTTTTAACACGCTCTCCTTTTTTCACATCAGTCACTTTAAAATCTGCCTTCTTTAAAGAAAGTCTGATTTTATCAATTTCTTCTTTGGAAGTTATGTTTATTTTTTCTTCTGTAGTTCCGTAAAATTTTGCAATAAGTGGTTTTTTTTCACCCGGTACGGAAAAAGATGCATCCAAAGTCCAGTATTCCTCAGGAATAAAAGCATTGATTTCATCTTCTCTGTCAGCAATGATTCTTAGTGCGACCGATTGCACACGTCCTGCGCTGAGACCTCGTTTTACCTTTGCCCAGAGTAAAGGCGATATACGATAACCAACCATACGATCCAGAATACGTCTTGCCTGTTGAGCATCCACCAGATCCATATCAATTTCTCTTGCGGATTTTAATGATTCTTTTATTGCATTCTGTGTGATTTCATTAAATGTGATTCGATATACTTTTTTATCTTCCAGTTTCAAGGCTTTCAGAAGATGCCATGAAATGGCTTCTCCTTCACGGTCAGGGTCAGTTGCAAGATATATTTTCTCAGCTTTTTTTACTTCTTTTCGAAGTGCAGCTAAGATATCCCCTTTTCCTCGAATGGTAATATACTTTGGTTCATAATTATTTTCAACGTCAATACCCATCTGGCTCTTTGGTAAATCCCTTACATGTCCGTTGCTTGCTGCAACCTCATAATTGGGTCCCAGAAATTTTTTAATTGTTTTAACCTTGGCAGGTGATTCCACAATCACTAAATATTTCGCCATATAAATAACCCCTCTTTACATTGATTTACCTGTGTATTTTTCAAGTAATCGTGTGAAACGTTACACTATCTGATTAATTGTGTCAAGTGATATCACGAATTTTTTCCTTTTTAAGGCGAAAAAACCTGTTTTTTTCAAATAATTAGGTGCATTGTCTGTTATTTCGATGTAACACGACTTAATTAATTCAATTCATATCTGAAATTCACTATACTGTGTGTTGTATTATTATATATGATCCATTCTCCTGCATTACGATGCCTTTGATACACAGTTCCATAAGTCCTTCTATAATTTGTGGGAGGGTATATTCTCTGGCTTCCATTGTTTCAGAACTAATTATTTTATGAAAAATAGAATCCAGACTCTCTGGTCCAAGCTCCAGGCTTTGCAGAATTATATTCTCAAGCGTACTGAAATTCTGTTTTCTACCTGTTTTATTTCTTCCTTTAATATCCGACGTTGAAACCATAAATAATTCCTGTATAAAATCTTCCGGGCTGATTGCAATTCCAGCCCCCTGTTTAATAAGCCTGTTACATCCAAAACTAAGTTCATCTGAAACTCTGCCTGGGAGTGCATATACTTCTCTACCCTGTTCAAGCGCCATATCTACTGTTATCAGGGTACCACTTTTTTCTTTTGCTTCAATTACTAAAATCACATCTGCAAGACCGCTGATTATACGGTTTCTCATTGGGAAAAAAGAAGGTTTCGGATCTGTCCCAGGTGGAAATTCTGAAATAATTCCGCCTTTCCGACTCTTTATTATATTCTGGTATAGCAAAATATTTTCTTCCGGATAGCATACATCAACACCACTTCCCATAACTCCAAAAGTACTCCCGCCTGCTTCCAGTGCCGCTCTTTGTCCTATGCCGTCAATCCCTCTTGCCATTCCGCTGATTACCTGTATATTAGAAAAGGCCAGTGAGGCTGCAAACTGAGCCGCCATATATCTGCCATATTCCGAACAGGTTCTGGCCCCAACAATGGCAACACTAGGTATCTCATCTTTTGGCAATTTTCCTTTCACATAAATACCATAGGGAGCATCTGGAATATTACTTAATTTTTTTGGGTAATTAGGATTTGTTATAGCAACAAAGGATATATTTCTTTTAGCAAGTTTTTTGTACTCCTCCTCTGGTTTCCAATTTTTCCTAGACAATTCGAAGGCTTTGAGTTGCCTGGATGTAATAAATGGTTGTAGCTTTTTTTCGGAGGCTTCAAAAATATCTTTTTCATTTCCAATCTGTTCCAGTAATTCAAGTATAGTTTTATTTCCAACTCCCGGTATATTGTGTAACCAGTAGCCATACGAAAGCATCTCCTGTTGTTTATCTGATTGCTTACATGATTTTTCGTTGTTGGTTTCTTCGTTAATTTCCATGATTTTGTATTGTTCTCCTGTTTTTGTTATTTCTTGTTCTGTTAAACTTTATTATTTTAACTTATTTATTTTTATTGTTAATTTTTTTCTGCTTATTGCTTTTTTGTTTTGCTATTTGCTTTGCTTTTTGCTTTGCTTTTTGCTTTGCTTTTTGCTTTGCTTTTTGCTTTGCTTTTTGTATTTAATTTGGCAGAAAAAAAATCAGCACCAGTATTTTTGGTCATTATTTCTATAACAAATAGCCTCCGAGAGATGAATGGATTTAATAGTATCCTCTTTTTCCAAATCTGCTATGGTTCTTGCCACTTTGATAATCCGGTGATAGCCTCTGGCACTTAAATTCATTTTAGAAAATGCCCTTTCCAAAATAGCCTGCTCTTTTAGTCCAAGAGAACAGTAATTTTTTATTTCTTTAGGTCCCATCTGGGAATTAAACATAATCCCTGTGTTCTGAAACCGGAAATCCTGTCGTTCTCTGGCCTCCATAACTTTGTTTCGCATCTGCTGGCTTGTTTCATTTATTCTATTTTCAGTCAGGTTCTTAATATCAATTTTAGGGGCTTCAGTACAAATATCGATTCTGTCCAGTATAGGCCCTGAAACTCTATTCATGTATCGTTTGACCTCAAATGGTGTACATCGGCATTTATTTGGATCTGGATAGTATCCACAGGGGCAGGGGTTCATGGCACCTACTAAAATAAAGTCCGCAGGATACGTATAATTGCCATAGTTTCTTGCTATCTGAACTTTTTTATCTTCTAAGGGTTGTCGCAGAATATCCAATGTGCTTCGCCTGAATTCAGGTAATTCATCTAAAAACAGCACTCCTCGGTGAGCCAGACTAATAACACCAGGTTTAGGAATTCTCCCTCCGCCTGCCAACGCATTTTCAGTTATAGTATGATGTGGATTTAAAAACGGACGTTTTTTTATGATGGCTTCTCTAGCACTGAGCATGCCTGAAACACTGTAGATTTTGGATACTTCCAGACTTTCTTCCATTGTAAGTGGTGGCAGGATTGATGGAATGGCTTTTGCAATCATTGTTTTTCCAGAGCCTGGTGGACCAATCATGAGAATATGATGAAATCCTGCCGCAGAAACCAACGCTGCTCTTTTTACCGATTCCTGTCCATTGATTTCATTAAAATCTTCTATGTTTTTTTGGCCCGGCACGATAATTTCATCCTGCATTTTCTCTTCAGTCTCTGCCTGTTGCAGTAGTTTTCTTCTTGTTTCATAATCTGCTTTTAAATACAGAATTGTTTGAGAAACATCTCTTACACCCATAACTTCAACATTATGAATCACCGCCCCTTCTCTCCTGTTATCGCAGGGAACAATGAATTTTGTTATTCCATATTTTTTTGCTTCCATAACAATGGGCAGTACACCCCTCACAAATTTTACTTCTCCTGACAATCCAAGTTCACCTAAAAAAAGTATATCTTTAACCGAATCTGCTGGCAGGATATTCATGGATACTAAAATCCCAATTGCAATAGGAAGGTCAAATGCAGTACCATCCTTTCGAATATTGGCAGGCGAAATATTAACAGTGATTCGCATGGCCGGCAAATTCAGACCTGCGTTTTTTAATGCAACCCGGACCCTTTCTCTGGCTTCTTTTACCTCATTTCCCAAAAAACCCACCATATCGAAGCCAGGAAGTCCTTGGGCTGTATCTACCTCTACCTGGGTCAGGTAGCTGTTGATGCCATATATGGCACCAGATGTAATTGTACTAAACATGCAATTCTCCTTTAGTTTTATTTTATTAAATTTACAAATATGCAGAATAAGGGATTTAGAATTAGACTTTAGGAATTAGATTTAGATTTAGATTTAGAATTAGAATTAGAATTAGAATTAGAATTTAGGAATTAGATTTAGGAATTAGCATTAGATTTTAGGAATTAGATTTAAGCCTTTGAGTTTTGAATTAGAATTAAAAAGTGGAATTTGGATTCAGAATTGTACTTTTAGATTAATCTTGAGAAAATTATCCAAATGCTGCCGCGGTTATTACCGCGGAGCATTCTGCCGGCTTAGCCGGTATTAGATATATCGTTTTATTTTGATTAAATTTATATTGCAAATAAATTGTGAAAGAATCTTGTAATAGAAGGTTTTAAATAAGTTTTAAATAAGTTTCAGTGACATTCCGTCAGAATCCTGTGCAAACTGAATAGCCATTTCACGGTTGATTTTTCGGTCATAATAAAGCTGTGCAATTGCTTCATCCATTGTTATCATACCAAGTTTACGATTGGTCTGCATTACAGAAACCAGCTGGTGGGATTTGCCTTCACGTATCAGGTTTCTTACTGCATGATTGCTATGCATAACTTCAAACGCAGCTACACGGCCTTTTCCATCAAAGGTAGGTATTAGCTGCTGTGAAACAACTGCTTCTAATACGTTTGCAAGCTGTACTCTGATTTGTTGCTGCTGATGTGGTGGAAACACATCAATTACACGGTCTACTGTGCTTGCTGCTCCAATAGTATGTAGGGTAGATAATACAAGATGACCGGTTTCCGCTGCTGTAATTGCCACACTTATCGTTTCAAAATCTCGCATTTCTCCAACCAGAATAACGTCAGGATCTTCACGGAGTGCAGCTCTTAAGGCATTAGCGTAATTAGCTGAATCCAGACCAATTTCCCTCTGGTTTACCATGGACATCTTGTGCTGATGCAGATATTCGATTGGATCTTCCAGTGTAATAACATGTGCATCTCTGGTGTTATTTATTTTATCAATAACAGCTGCCAGTGTAGTTGATTTACCACTTCCTGTAGGCCCGGTTACAAGAACAAGACCTCTTTTTCTCTGGGAAAGTTCAATTACAGATTCAGGTACTCCTAGTTGTTCGGGCGAAGGCACTACAGTGCCTACCAGTCTGAAGGCAACAGCTGCAGAGCCTCTCTGTTTATAGGCATTTACTCTGTATCTTCCAAGATTCTGAATAGAAAAAGACATATCATACTCGCCGCGATCTTCAAATTTTTCTCTCTGTGATTCAGTCATGATCTCAATAATCACTTCCAAAGTATCCGCAGGAAGCATTTTAGGATAATTCATAGTTACCAGATTTCCATTAACGCGCATTTTAGGTGGTATTCCAACAGTAATATGCACGTCGGATGCTCCTGCTTCTTTTGCGGTTCTAAGTACTTCTTCAATTGAAAGCATCTTATTTCCTCTTTTCTAATGAATATTCCTGAACAGATTTAAAAATCACGGCCCGGAACAAATTCTTCCTCTTCTTCCTGAACTTCAACATATTCTGGTTCTTCAACTATAATTCCAACTTTTTTAAGAGTTGCTGTATCCATTATATACCGATTATCCATGGTTTTCATAATATCTTTTATTTCAATATCACCATATGCAGTTTCATTGCTGAGATCCAGTATCTGGTTATCCTTAAAACACAATACCATCGGGCGTAACACATTATTATTATTATATGCAATAACAAGACCTTTTTCACCAGTATTCAATTCCACGCTGGTTCCTGCCTGAAGTATATTGATACAGTGAATCAGTGCATCAACAACTCTAGGATCATATATTTCCGGATTCTGCAGAAGATACTTTAATGCTGCTACTTCTGATTCCGGATCTTTTTCCAGTTGCATCGCTGTCATGGTATCAAAAGTTTCCGCAACCAGCAATATTTTTGTACCTGTTACCATCTTAACATCTGATGCTTTTCCTTTTTCAAAATCCCGCAGAATTTTTTCTGCCTGAACACAGATACGCCGAATGCCAGGCATTGAAGAAAAAACTTCACCAATCAAATCAAATCCCGCTATTTCAGCGACTTTCATTATATCTTTTTCCTGCTTTGTCAGTATTGTTTTTTCCTGGATTTTAGTGGGGGCCATAAGCTTTCCCACATCGTGTACAATTGCTGAAATAACGGTTTCCAATTGTTCTTCAAGTTTAAGATTCATTTTATGAGTTATTAATGCTGTCAGTATTGATACATTCAGTGAATGAAGATAAGTATAGTCTTCCATACTTCTAAGATTCTGGATAAAAGTTATCTTTTTATCAAATCTTCCATACATACCAATAATTTTTTCTGCCAGATCTTTTACTTTTGGAGCTTTCTTTGTAGTAGTCATTTTGAAAAGTTCTTCTTTTATGGCAAAAGAAGCAATAGTCTGGAAACGTTCAAAATCCAAATCATCTTTGGTCATAGGTGGTACCGGTTCTGCCGGTTCTAATACATAAATTCCAATTAATCCGAAATTTTTTATACTTGCAATTCCCTGAATTGTCAGTTTGGAATTTCTCTCATATAACATAACTCCTAATTTATTGTAAATTGGTCTTGCCAATCTCATACCTGCTTTTAAATTATCTGTCTTTATAAATAGCACCGTTATATCCCCCGTTTTATGTATTACTTTTAGTTCTCTTTTTAATACCTGGTAATATATTTTTCCCCCGAAAAATACTAGTAATATTATACAAATTCTGGAGCAAAAAAGCAAACACTTTCCATCAGAGCATAAACTTTCCAAATACATAATTACTAAGGTCTATACCCCTTTTTGTAAGTAAAACTTTTTCTCCATTAACAAGCAGTTTTTCTGCTTCGAGCGTCTTTAGTGTTTCACCATAAACCACTTCTATTGACACATCAAAATTCAGGTGGAAATCTTTTTTGCAAATGCCTTCCATCATGCGAAGCCCCAAAAACATAAATTCTTCCATTCGATCTTTTTCTGACAGAATCTCTAAAGGTTCTTCTTCATTTTTCCATAATCCATGAGTGCTGCCTTTTAATTTCTGATTATTTAAAACGCTTAAATAACGGTCTATTTTTCGGGTATTACACCATCTAGTTTCATTTATCAAAGACGCTGCTCCAATTCCAAAACCCACATATTCTTTTCGTTTCCAATAAGTAATATTATGAAGACATTCCTTGTTTTTCAGCGCGTAATTTGAAATTTCATATCGGTGATAACCATAATTTTTGAGTATTTTCTCTGTAAGTTCATAAAGATTACGGTCTTGTTCTTCTTCCATTTCAGTATACATGTCAAAAAATGGTGTCCCTTCTTCAATTATCAGGCTATATGCTGAAATATGCTGTGGACGTGGATTAAGCTCCATCAGAGCCATTAGGGATTTTTCATAATCTTCAACCGTTTGATCCGGCAGGGAAGAAATCAAATCCACATTTATATTAGTAAATCCAACTTCTTTGGCCCAGTGATAACTGGATAAAAAATCTTGAAAATTATGGATTCTGCCAAGTTTCTTTAATTCCTGATCATTGGCTGATTGAAGTCCGATACTGAGTCTGTTTACTCCACTTTCAAAAAAAGCTTCCAATGTTTCTCTTGTAACGGTCCCAGGATTTATTTCCATTGTTATTTCAGCTTCTTCACTAATATCAAGCCGATTTTTTAGTTTACATAATACATTGTTTAATTGTAGTGGAGTTAAAAGTGAAGGAGTCCCACCTCCCAAAAATATAGTAGAAATCTTGTAGTCCTTATAATTTTCAGATTCCAGTTCTATTTCCATCAAAAGTGCCTGAACATAGTTTTCTCTCATTTCTTCACTTGATTCCATGGATAAAAAATCGCAGTATAAACATTTTTTTACGCAAAAAGGAATATGAATATAGACACTAAGCTGCCGTTTCTCACGACAGCTTAGTGTATTTTTATAGCCTGTATTTGTTGATAAAATATCAATATTATTTTTTTTCATCTAATTTCAGCACACTCATAAATGCTTCCTGAGGGATTTCTACATTTCCGATAAGTCGCATACGCTTCTTACCCTCTTTCTGTTTTTCCAGCAGCTTTTTCTTACGGGTAATATCGCCACCATAACATTTTGCCAATACATCTTTTCTCATTGCCTTAACGGTTTCTCTGGCAATGACTTTTCCGCCAATGGCTGCCTGAATTGGGACTTCAAACAAATGTCTTGGTATTTCGTCTTTCAGTCTTTCACACATTCTACGGCCTCGTTCATAGGCAGTATCTCTATGTACAATAAAAGAAAGCGCATCTACATCTTCATGGTTCACCAGAATATCAAGCTTTACCAGTTCAGATTTCTCATATTCCTTGATTTCATAATCAAAGGATGCATATCCTTTAGATTTGGATTTCAATGCGTCAAAAAAATCATAAATAATTTCATTTAAAGGAAGTTCATATCGGAGAATGGCTCTTGTTTTTTCCATATATTCAATTCCAAGATATCTTCCTCTACGCTCCTGACAAAGTTCCATAATAGGTCCGATATATTCCGTGGTAAGCATTATCTCGGCGCTTACGATAGGTTCTTCCATATATTCTATTTCCATAGGATCCGGTAAGTTGGACGGGTTGGTTAGTTCTATTACTTCTCCCGAGGTCTTATATACCTTGTAAATAACTCCGGGGGCAGTGGTTACAAGATCCAGATTATATTCTCGTTCCAACCGTTCCTGTATAATTTCCAAATGTAAAAGTCCTAAAAATCCACAGCGGAAACCAAATCCCAGTGCAAGAGAAGCTTCTGGCTCAAAATGAAGGGAAGCATCGTTTAACTGAAGTTTTTCCAAGGCATCTCTAAGGTCTGTATATTTGGCACTATCTGCAGGATAAAGTCCGCAGTACACCATAGAATTTACTTTTTTATAACCGGGAAGTGCATTTGCGCAGGGATTTGTTGCATCGGTTACAGTGTCACCCACTGTTGTATCCTTTACATTTTTAATAGAAGCAGTGATATATCCAACCATTCCAGCTTCTAACACTTCACAGGGAATAAACTGACCCGCTCCAAAATAGCCAACTTCTACTACGTCAGCCACTGCCTTTGTAGCCATCATTTTAACTTTTGTGCCTTTTTTCACACTGCCTTCCATAATTCGGCAGAAAATAATAACACCTTTATAAGAATCATAAAGTGAATCAAAAATTAAGGCCTGAAGAGGATTCGTTTTGTCTCCTTTTGGTGGCGGAATTTTTCTCACAATCTGTTCTAAAACCTCTTCTATACCAATACCATTTTTTGCAGAAATTAATGGAGCGTCGCTTGTATCAAGTCCGATTACATCTTCAATTTCTTCTTTTACACGTTCCGGTTCTGCACTGGGAAGATCAATTTTATTAATAACCGGAAATACTTCCAGATTATGATCTAAAGCCAGATAAACATTGGCAAGGGTCTGTGCTTCAATTCCCTGAGCTGCATCTACAACCAGAATTGCGCCATCACAAGCGGCAAGACTACGGCTTACTTCATAAGTAAAATCTACGTGACCCGGGGTATCGATAAGATTAAAAATATATTCTTCTCCGTCTTTTGCCTTATAAATAGTTCTGACAGACTGGGCTTTGATGGTAATGCCTCTTTCACGTTCCAAGTCCATGTTGTCAAGTACCTGGGCCTGCATTTCACGCTGTGTCAGAAGTCCGGTTTTTTCTATAATCCGGTCTGCCAGAGTGGATTTTCCATGATCTATATGGGCTACAATACAAAAATTTCTGATTTTGTTCTGATCTATTGACATATCTTCTATAATTCCTCCAAATACCGGTTCTTATATTCTGTTGCTATACATTTACGCAGATGTTAGTATATCATAAAAAACTGCTTAATGTCTATGCTGTTATGGTATTTGAAAGGATTTACTTCACCGCTTACTTTGCTCTGAAAATATGTTTTAAATCCCCGTGATATATGTTAATATGTACCTATCTAATAAGTTAATGGTAATTAGAAGGTCCTCTTTAAAAAAATATCTCGAAACCTTTAAAAAACTATTGACATATAACCCAGGTTCTACTAATATAATACAAGTATGTTTCCATTAAATCGACCGTGTCCGGCTTTAATGAAAGCAAAGAAACCAAATGACAATTATATATTAAATAATAGGAGGTGTTTGTCTTGGCTAACATCAAATCTGCGAAAAAAAGAGTATTAGTAAATAAAGTAAAAGCTGACAGAAACAAAGCAATTAAGTCTAGCGTTAAAACAGCTATTAAAAAAGTTATCATTGCTATTGAAGCAAAAGATCAGGAAGCTGCAAAAGCTGCTTTACTGAACGCTACTTCTATCATTGATAAAGCTACTTCTAAGGGCGTATATCACAAAAATTATGCTTCCAGAAAAGTATCCCGTTTAAACAAAGCTGTTAACGAAATGGCTTAATCTACACTAATAAATTTAAGGCAGCTCATAACCGTCATTATGGGTTGCTTTTTTAATGCACAAAATAAAAAATTGTATTTATTTTAAAGTTATATCTATACAAAAACGCAGATGTATTTGCTTCCACCGCGACGAACCTTCGGTTCTAAATGCGCTTTCAGCAAATCATACTGCGTTTTTGTTGATTTATATTGCAATAATAAGATGGCTATTTTGTTGATTTTTAGTGGCTGCCTCCGCCTCCTCCGTGGGAGAAGCCTCCGCCGGACATGTGTCCGCCGCCACCGCCGCCACCTCCTCCACCGCCGGTGTTGGTTTCAATACGGCGCTGGGTAATGTTCTTAGAAATAAGTAAATCCTGCTGATTATTTATCTGAGGTTTTCCACCATTTACATAAGTAGTAGGAATTGTGGTTTTGCTTTTCCTGTTTCCTCCGATGTGAACCAACGTATAAATCAGTGCCAGTGCAAAGGTGAATATAACCAAGGCAATTGTTGAAATGTAAATGGTAAAGGCACCACTTCCTGCCATATTATGATATAAAGAATTAATATAGATCTTATAG